>Ga0213865_10000321_pt1 | contig 32621 bp, 25 predicted proteins | sample PICome_6_FD_160100 | JGI IMG/M metagenome (GOLD analysis project Ga0213865, IMG submission 160100) | Coastal seawater microbial communities near Pivers Island, North Carolina, United States - PICO282 | ecosystem: Environmental > Aquatic > Marine > Coastal | place: USA: North Carolina...
AGCTGCGAAAAAGAAAGCCGCTAAAAAGAGTGTTGTCCGTAAGTCGACCGCTAAAAAGGTAAGTAAAAAGGTAGCTAAAAAGGTAGCTAAGAAGAAAGTAGCTAAAAAAGTGGCGAAGAAAAAAGCCGCTAAAAAAGTTGTTAAGAAGGCAGCGAAAAAAGTCGTCAAGAAAGCGACTAAAAAAGCCACTAAGAAAAAAGCAGCTAACAAGGTAGTGAAGAAAAAAGTCGCCAAAAAAGTTGTGGCTAAAAAGAAAGCCAACAAGACCGTTAAAAAGAAAGCGGGTAAGAAAAAAGCTGCTTAATACATTGTGTTTGTATGAGTAGCCATAAAAAAAGGCCCGCAGTGCGGGCCTTTTTTTATGCTTTTAAATCCTTTCCTAAGCCGACACGGCATAGAAGTAAATTGCTATCGAGCAGCAATAATAGATTTTTGAATTTCTTCTTTGGCTTCGGCGCTGTCACCCCAGCCGATGATTTTAACCCACTTATTTTTCTCGAGATCCTTGTAGTGTCTGAAAAAATGTTCAATTTGATTGATGATCAATTCAGGCATGTCGGAAACTTCATGGACACCTTCAGAAGAAGGGAGCAATTTTGCTACCGGCACTGCCAGTAATTTGGCGTCTAGCCCCGCTTCATCTTCCATTTTCAAAATGCCGATAGGCTTGCTACGGATAACGCAGCCATGCACCACGGGGAATGGACAATGGACTAAGACATCGAGTGGGTCGCCATCTTCAGACAGTGTTGCTGGGATATAGCCATAGGCACAGGGGTAGAACATAGCTGCCGACATGAATCGGTCGACAAATAAAGCACCGGTATCTTTATCAACTTCATATTTCACAGGGTCGCTGTGAGCTGGAATTTCGATAACAACATTGATTTCTTCTGGGTTGCCTTTACCCGACGTAACATTAATTAAGCTCATAAATACAACACCATTAAGTGGAGATTAAAGTTTAAGGCGAACGTAGCGCCCAAGAACCCCAATTGTAGGGACATGGGCCCAATTGGGAGGTTTGAGTACATAAAGTGGTTGGTCCAACCCCTCAACGGCGCTTCCCAAGCACATAAATACCTTGATTGCGTTTAGCCTAAGTTCACGCTAAAACGGGCGCGAAGCATACTATAGAAGATGAAAGGTGCCTAGTATGGAGCAGGGCCGCTGGCAAAATTTGGGTAAAAACGGCGTGGGTTTGAGGTTGGGGCGCCACAGTAATGCGCAGGGTTTTATTGCCCGCTAGTGCCAAGTAGGCTCGTCACGTTGTCGTCGATGTTACATCTTCATGGGTTTTAATTTTTTCGTCACTTGTTGTTTCTTAAGCTTCACGTAATCGGGAAGGCCATTTTTATAGGGTGGATAATCTTCTCCGAGTATTAGTGGCGCTAAGTAAGCTTTGCCTGCTGGAGTTACTTCAAAGCCATTGCCGCTAATATAGTGTCGCGGTAGCATTTTTTCAGTGTTAGCCATATCGGCCAGTGGCGCCTGGCCAATTTTCCAGCTATAGCGCTTACCTTTGCCGCGGATAATTATGGGCATGATGGCATTGTCTCCGGCCACCGCAAAATCGACAGCTGCTTTACCCAGCGCATAGGCTTGGTCGACATCCGTTTTGGAGGCAATATGGCGAGCCGAACGCTGCAAATAATCGGCTACTGCCCAGTGGTATTTGTAGCCCAGTGCATCTTTCACCATGTTGGCGATCACGGGTGCCACGCCGCCTAGCTGTATATGCCCAAAGGCATCTTTACTGCCGCCATCAGCTAAAAATTTGCCGTCGGCAGTTTGTGTGCCTTCCGAGGCAACAATGACGCAATAGCCATGCTTTTTTACGCAGCGATTAACACGCCGTAAAAATTTTTCACGGTTAAAGGCAATTTCTGGAAATAAAATGATGTGCGGAGCATCCCCATCATGTTGAGCTGCGAGCGAACTAGCTGCTGCAATCCAGCCTGCATGGCGCCCCATCACTTCAAGCACAAATATTTTGGTGGAGCTGGCACACATTGACGCCACATCAAATGCAGCCTCACGTGTTGAAATGGCCACATATTTGGCAACCGAGCCGAAGCCGGGACAATTGTCGGTAAGAGGAAGATCGTTGTCTATGGTTTTGGGAATGCCAATGCACTGTACTGGGTAATTCGCCCGCGCTGAAAATTCAGCGATTTTATGGGTTGTATCTTGTGAATCGCCGCCGCCGTTATAAAAGAAATAGCCAATATTATGAGCCTTAAATACGGCGATGAGTCGCTCATATTCGGCTTGATGCTCATCAATGTTCTTGAGCTTGTAGCGGCAAGAGCCAAAGGCTGCGCTGGGCGTGTGTCGTAAGCCTGCAATGCTTTTGGGCGTTTCGCGGCTGACATCGATGAGCTCTTCGCGCAAGACGCCAAGAATCCCGTTGTTTCCAGCATACACTTTGCCGATCGATTGAGGATGTTGCTTAGCCGTCTCAATTACACCGCAGGCTGAGGCGTTAATTACCGCGGTTACGCCGCCAGATTGAGCATATAGCGCATTTTTTTTTGACATGAACGAGTGGGCCCCAGGCGTGAAATAATGGCGGTAGTGATGCCAAGTGAGTCGCTTGCGTCCAGCTTGGCTTATTTTGGGTGCATTGTAGCGTGCGGCCTGGCTGCTTATTGCTGTAATTTTACAATTTGTGTTTATGCCTTACTTGGCAGCCTAAGAATAATCAATTGCGGCACAAGTTGTACGAGGGTTTCAGGTGCTGTGAAAATTGCGACTGGCCATTTTTTTGATGGCGCGTTATAAAACCAATACACACCGTTCAAGATGTTAACGGTCCTCTCTTTAGAAGCGCGAAGCTCTTTTACTATGCATATTCATATTCTTGGCATCTGCGGTACTTTTATGGGTAGCGTGGCATTGCTCGCTCGAGAGTTAGGGTATCGGGTGACAGGTGTGGACCAGCAGGTTTACCCGCCAATGTCTACGCAACTCGAAGATGCTGGTATTGAGCTGTTCGAAGGGTATGCCCAGCATGGTCTAGATGTTTTGCAGCCTGATGTGGTGGTTATCGGCAATGCGCTATCGCGCGGTAATCCAGCGGTTGAGTTTGTTTTGGATAACAAACTGTATTATCAATCGGGGCCTCAGTGGATTGCTGAGAACGTGCTGCGTGATAAAAAGGTCATTGCTGTATCGGGCACCCATGGCAAGACTACCACAGCGAGTATGTTAGCTTGGGTGCTCGAGTGTGCTGATGCCCAGCCTGGATTTTTGATTGGTGGCGTGCCGGTCAATTTTTCTTGCTCGGCCCGCTTGGGGCAAGGTGAGTATTTTGTAATTGAAGCTGACGAATACGACTGTGCTTTTTTCGACAAGCGCTCTAAATTTTTGCACTATCGGCCCAATACACTGATTATTAATAATTTAGAATTCGATCACGCCGATATATTTCCTGATTTGTCTGCAATACAACGGCAATTCCATCATTTGGTGCGCACCGTGCCGGCTAATGGTCATATCCTTATGCCCGCTCAGTCGGCACTTGAAGACGTTATGGCAATGGGCTGCTGGTCATCGCTTGATTATTTAACAGGGCGCAATAGCGCTTGGCACATCACCGATATAAGCGCCGATGATGCTTCCTTTAATATTTGCCGTATGGCCACCACCGATGAAGCAGAAATTGAAAGTGGAGAGCCGCTTGAGCGCGGCGTTATTTGCTGGACGCTGAGCGGCGAGCACAACCGACAAAATGCTTTGGCAGCGGTCGCGGCCGCGCGTCTTGCGGGTATCTCAGTAGCTAATGCTTGCGCCGCGCTAAGTCGCTTTCACAATGTAAAGCGCAGGATGGAGCTAGTGGGTGAGGTTAATCGTGTTCAAATCTATGACGATTTTGCCCATCATCCGACTGCCATAGAGTTAACGCTAGAGGGCGCGCGCAGAAAGTTTCCTGATCGGCGTATTTTTGCTGTTATTGAACCACGGTCAAATACCATGCGAATGGGCGTGCACAATAGTCGGCTGGCCGAGGCTGTGGCCACGGCTGATGCAGTATGGTGGTGCGCCCCTGAGTCCGAAGCCGCGGCGATTTTTGACACGAGTGATAACGTTCATTTGATTGATGATGTAGACGAAATAGTTGCATCGGTTGCTGCTAAGGTACGCGCCGAAGATGTGATTATTGTTATGAGCAATGGCAGTTTTGCCGGCATTCACGCAAAATTATTAGCTGCGCTTGCGTCTTAGTTTTTGTTCACAGGCTAAGCGCTCATCAATTAAAATGCTTGGTTATGCATAGCTTTTCTTAACACACCCAACCATGAAGTTACGGAGATCAAACCGTGGAAAACATTGACCACGATTTTAAAATGACCGCCTTTGCACGGCTTTATGAAAAAATAATACTTTCCCATCCGTGGCTGGTCATCATTTTACTCGTTTTGCTCACCTCGATTTTTGCGATGCATGCATCTGACTATAAGGTCGATGCTTCGGCTGACTCTTTGGTTTTGGAGGGAGATGAAGATCTTGAATTTTATCGCGAGGTAGGCAAGCGCTATGCATCAGAAGAATTTCTGTTAGTTGCCTATCAACCCAAAGCGGCACTATTGAGCGACGAAACGCTGGCGTTGTTACAGAAGTTAGCCGATGACTTGGCGAAAATAAACGGTGTTGCCTCGGTTATGTCGATATTGGATGTACCGTTGCTTTATTCTCCTAAAGCATCTCTTTCAAGTATTACCGATACTGTGCGCACGTTAAAAACGGCCGGTATTGATCGTGAGTTAGTGGCTTTAGAGTTGCGAGAAAGCCCCATTTATAAGGAATTGTTAAGTAGTCAAGACGGCAAAACAACGGCATTGCAGGTCAATATTGAGCGCGATGAAAAATATATTGCCCTGTTAAAAAATCGTGAGACGTTGCGCAGTCAGCAGCGCCAAGGCGTGTTGACTCCAGCTGAAGAGGGCGAGCTGGTGGATGCAGAAAAATTATTTAAAGATTACTCCAGCATTGCCGCCGAGCGACATCAGCAATTAGTGGCTGATGCTCGCGCCGTACTTGAGCAGCATCGTTTGGGTGCTGCAACCATCTACTTAGGTGGCGTGCCAATGATTGCCAGCGACATGGTTGAATTTGTGCAAAGCGACCTGCGCACTTTTGGTTTGGGTGTTTTGCTATTCATGGTGGTTTTACTAGCAATAATTTTTAGAGCGGTTCGTTGGATTATTTTACCGGTTACCTCATGTGTGCTCACCATTGTATTTATGTTGGGCTTCCTGGGTTGGGTCGATTGGCGTATGACGGTCGTGTCGTCTAACTTTGTGGCTCTATTGCTGATTATCGCCTTGGCTATATCCATTCACTTAGTCGTACGTTTTAGAGAGTATCAAGTGCTGTTGCCGTTGTCCGAGCCAAAGCAGTTAACCTTAATGACAGTGGCATCGATGGTGCGACCTTGCGTATATACAGCGCTTACAACCATCGTTGCATTTGGCTCATTAGTGATTAGTGGCATTCGGCCGATTATTGATTTTGGTTGGATGATGACCATTGGTGTCTTGGTTGCATTAGTGCTGACCTTTATTGTTGTGCCGGTAGGCATGTCTATTGGTGGGCTGCCCAAGCCCGATACCAAAGGTCGGCGGACGGATGATGCCGGCCATGGTGTGTTTACGCTTAAGTTTGCAAATATCACCCAGAAACATGGTGTTGCAGTGCTGTGGGTGAGCGCAACGTTAGCGGTGTTTGCGGTGCTGGGTATTATGCGGTTAGAGGTAGAAAATCGTTTTATTGATTACTTTGATGAAAATACAGAAATTTTCAAAGGTATGGAGCTTATCGATAGCGAGCTGGGTGGAACGATACCGCTCGATATTATGCTTTTTTCGAGTGCCCGTGATACCGAATCACCAAACGATTCTACTGCATTAGATAGCGACAACTTTGAAGATGACTTTGATGAGTTTAGTGACGATGAGTTTGGTGATGATGAGTTTGGCGAGGATGAATTTTCAGCTGATGGTGCAAGCAGTGGCGCTGGCACTAATCAATGGTTTACGCGCCAGGGTATGAATACGGTCCAAACGATACATGATCATCTCGATGGCCTGCCGGAAACCGGAAAAGTACTATCGCTAGCTACCTTTTATCAAATCATGAGTGACCTAGGCGGTAACGTCGACGATATCCAATTGGCGCTGGCATACAGCAGCCTCAGCGACATTATCAAATCGAGCATGGTCGATCCTTATTTAAGTGCTGAGGCCGATGAAGCTAGAATTTCGGTGCGAGTCAAAGAAACAAGTAGTGGCTTGCGCCGCAACGAATTTTTAAAAGATCTAGATCAATATATGCAGCAAGATTTGGGCTATAGCGCTGATCAGTACCGTTTTACGGGCATGTTGGTTTTGTACAACAATATGCTGCAAAGTTTGTTCAAATCGCAAATTCTAACGCTTGGTTTTGTTTTTGTTGCGATCACGGTAATGCTGATGCTTTTGTTTCGCTCGCTTAATCTGGCTATGATTGCAGTGGCGCCTAACGCATTGGCTGCCCTGTTAGTACTTGGCGGTATGGGCTGGGTTGGTTTGCCGCTAGACATGATGACGATTACGATTGCCGCAATCAGTATTGGTATTGGCGTTGATGATACCATTCACTATGTACACCGCTTTAAAACAGAATTTGCAACCGATAGAAATTATATTAATGCGATGCATCGCTGTCATGGCAGCATAGGGCGAGCGATGTATTACACATCAGTGACCATTATTTTTGGCTTCTCTATTTTGGCGTTATCGAATTTCAAGCCGAGTATTTATTTTGGTCTATTAACCGGCTTTGCGATGTTATCTGCGCTGATGGGGGCGCTCATGTTACTGCCGCGTTTACTCATTGTATTTAAGCCGCTAGGGCCAGAAAGCGAATGAGCTCTAACTATTTTTATGAGTGAGGCGAAAAATCCAATAGTCGATTGCCAACCTAATTGCGGTGCTTGCTGTATAGCAATCACTATTTCTTCTGCAATTCCTGGTATGCCGCAGGGAAAGTTGGCCGGTGAGCATTGCGTGCAGCTGGATGCAGCCAGACGTTGCCAATTATTTGGTTTGCCGCAGCGCCCGCAGGTGTGTGAGCAGTTTCAGCCGCGGGCGGAGCTATGTGCCCATGGTCCGCTGCACGCTATGCAGCAATTAGAAGCGCTTGAGCGACTGACCGCTCCAGCGGCAAAGCATTTTGATTCCGGCGTTATACATGCGAATGCTATAGTACTGCTGACAACTGACTAACTTTTCTTTGGTGGTGCCATGCAAGCAGATTTCCCATTGTTTCCGTTACCGCTGGTTGCCACGCCGCATAGCCGAACCGCTTTGCAGATTTTTGAGCCGCGTTATCTCGATCTAATAAAAAGCAGTATGTCTGCGCAACAGTGCTTTGGGTTGATCATGCTTGATGCACAACAACCTGAGTCGCACACTGAAAAAACGCCGCCGCCTATGGTTTCAATGGGTACTGCAGTGCGTATTGTTGATTTCAGTCAGCAGCCTAATGGCTTGCTAGGGGTTGTGTGCGAGGGAGTTTACAAGTTTAGAGCGCATGATCCTTGTATGGGCGAGAGTGGTCTAGTGGTGGCTACCATCGAGGCTGTTGCCGCTGAGGATCCCATTACGTTGCCGGAGCAGTTCGTTGAATTAGTCGCCGTGTTGCAGTCTCTGCTCGATCATGACTATGCGCGAAGCGTGGGTTATGTGACGGGGGGGGATGAAGACTATTGGCGCAATGAAGCGGCACAGTTGAGTTGGCAGTTAGCGAGCTTGATGCCGGTGCCTGAAGCGGTTAGGTACCGCTGGCTCGAAATGGACGATACGTTAGCTCGGCTGGCTTCAATACTCGATGTGCTGAATCAGTTGCAAGACTCATCTTAAAAATTGCATTAGCAGCAGGCTTAAGTAAGGGTCTTAAGTAATGGGCTTAAGTGAGGGTCTTAAGCAAGGGGCTTAGTTTTGGCCTGTATTTTTTCGCGCGAGCAGGTTGTATTTTATCCAAGATGGCTAATAGGTGTGCTTTATCAGCCCGCCACGTTAATGAAGATGCTACGCGGTGCACAGTCTTACGCAAAGAAGCCTGCGTGTTCGCATGTATTGTCTAGACTGTAAATAAGTAGCCAAAGCACGGCGACATTCATTACGCGCCGGCTTTATTTTGATTTTTTTGCGCAGTGGCAGTTCAGCCAGTGATGCAGCCCAGCCGTTGACACGGCAGCTCTCATTAATAGGTTTTTAATATTTCATGTACAATTTTGTTGATGTTGAAGCCTCAGGTTTGGGCAGTGGCAGTTACCCTATAGAAGTGGGCGTTGCGCTAGCCGATGGCAGCAGAAACTGCACATTGATCTGCCCGCTCTATGAGTGGGAGCATTGGGATGGGCAGGCGGAAGCGCTGCATGGCATTACTCGAGAAATACTATTGGTTAATGGGCGGTCAGCGCTCAAAGTAGCCCTCATGCTCAATGAGTGGTTAGGGGATAGCTTGGTTTATTCAGATGCATGGGGTAATGATTCATGCTGGCTGGCAAAGTTATTTCAAGCCGCCGGAGTGCGTCAACGTTTTCAAGTCGAATCTACAGTCACTTTACTTACCGAGCAGCAGTTGGAGCATTGGCATGAGGCTAAAGCCGAAGTTTTGGGTCAGCTCAAAATAGTTAGACATAGAGCGAGTAATGATGCGGTTGTGTTACAACGTACGGTCGCGCTGTTAAAAGAGCGCTTTCCCATGGCTATTGCAAAGCAGCAGCTGACTGCGTCCGACTGCAGTGCCTAGTCATCATGTAGGTTGATGACGCCGCAAATAATGGCTTTTATATGTTGGTAGCTTCCGCTAGTCGCCAACAGCCTGTCTATCCAGATGAATCGTGCAAAAATAGGTAAAGCTTAGTGAAGTTGCCTTACTTAGCCTTGCGGTTCACCCTTTAACGATCATAATCTCCCTTATTCAATAGCTACTTTAATTTTGGCTAGGCTTGCTTCGCTGACTTTTTGATCGATTGCTCGTAGGCCGCAAGCCACAAGACAGTTTTTGCTTGAAAATATATCTAATACGAACAAAAACTTCATGATAATCAGTCACAAACGTTATATTCGGCTATGCTTTTAATTCAAGTTGAGCCTGCTTTTTGACGGCACAACAATTCCAGATAGTTTTTAAAAAGTCATTAGGAGCGGCCAAATATGTTGCCAAGGTATAAGTTTATTGCCTTCTTTAATACTACAAAACTCCCAAAGAGTGGTGTGACTCAGGGCGGTGCGTTACGGGCGCTATCCCTTCGGTTGAGCTTGGCGCTATTACTAACGTGCATGCAGTGGTCTGGAATCAATGCTGAAACGCTAAGCGCAGAAAACCCAAGTGTTGAAGATATTATTGCAACTGGTGGCTATGAAATTAATGCGGGGGATATTTTGTCTTTGGCGGTTTGGAATGAGCCGAGCTTGGGCTCCGAGCAGATATTAGTTAGGCCTGACGGTTTTATCAGTGTGCCGGTTGTGGGAGAAATTATGGCGGGCGGCCGCACGGTTAATGCTGTTCAAATTGCTGTGGCTGAGGGCCTCAATCGTTACCTCAAAGATGAGCCTAACGTTGTAATTTCAATACTTAATGCCTCAGGTAGCCGAGTGTATGTGTTGGGCAAGGTTCAGCGCCCGGGCGCCTTTCCGCTTAGCGGGCCGATGGATGTGACTCAGGCGTTGGCGATGGCGGGCGGGCTAAACAGTTTTGCCGCTGAAAATAGTATCAAGGTGCTGCGAAGAAATGCAGAAGGTGTGCAGCGCTCTATGAGATTCAAATATGGCAAGGTCAAAGACGGAGAGCGCCTTGAAAGTAACATATTGTTGCACAGTGGCGATGTGGTGTTGGTGCCGTGAGCAGGCTAATAGCAGTGCATAAGCAGGCTGTCTTAATGACGCTCGGTTAAATGCCAATAAACCATACCTCGGTGGTATGACTAGACGCTAGCAGCGAACAAAAACCGTGCTAGCCATTTTACTTATCAAAAAGCACAAGATAACAATTTTATGAATAACCCCGCAGCCATGTTCGATATAGAAGAAGAAGGAAAGTCGCTACGCGATTATATTAACGTGCTGCGTAGGCGCAAGCGCAAGATGGCGATTACGGCATCCATTGTCTTTGTATTAATGGTTATTACCGCGTTTGCCTGGCCTCCTACCTATCGATCTCAATCGACTATTTTGATAGAGCAGCAGGATATACCCGATGATCTTGTGCGCACAACAATCACTAGTTATGCCCAGCAGCGTATCGAGGAAATTAAGCAGCGCATCATGACCATCGGCAACATTATGAATATTGTCGAAGAATATGAGCTCTACAGTGAAAGCGAAATGCAGCGCAAAACCCGTACGGAGATAGCGCAAGATTTTCGCAAAGCCGTGTCTATCCGCCCTATCAGTGCGGAGGTGGTCGACCCTCGCAGTGGACGCCCCTCGACGGCTGTTATCGCATTTAGCCTAGCTTTCGACGGTGACGTGCCCAGTAAGGTTCAAAAAATAACGAATGAAATTACTACGTTGTATCTTGATGAAAACCTCAGGGAGCGAACCACCGAATCGCAGAGCACGTCGGACTTTCTGCAGGCTGAAGGCAAGATGTTATCTGAAGAGCTAGAGAGGCTAGACGCAGCCATAGCTGCTTTTAAAGAGGATGAAAATAACAAAGGCGCGCTACCAGAGGCCGATCAATTCAACCGGTCGGTGGTTGATCGTACCGAGAGTCAAATTAACGACCTGTCGTATATGATTGAAGAGTGGAAAAAGCTAAAAATTCAGTTGGAAAGTGATTTAACTCAGCTCAGCCCCAATGCGCCAGTTCTTTTATCCTCAGGCCAGACGGTACTGGGCGAGGCCGACCGTTTAAAAGCGTTGCAAACGCAGTTAAGACAAGCATCGGCTGCCTACAAAGAAGATCACCCCACCGTTGTGCGATTGCGCCGAGAGGTGGCAGCATTGCTTGAGTCTGGTGCTGTTGGTGACGAGCGCAAAGCGATGTTAGAGCAGTTGCGTGCCGAGCGCGATCGATTGGCCCAATTAAAAGACAAGTACACAGCCGAAAGTCCGCAAATTAAAACATCACAATCGGTCATTGCTGGCATAGAGAAAGAGCTTAGTGACTCGGTGGTGGCTAGTGCCGAAGAAACGCCTGACAACCCAGCTTACTTATTACTAAAAACACGTTTGCAAGGGACCGAGGCAGATATACGCAATGGCACAGCAAAAATTGCTGATTTGCGTCTCAAAATGGAAAAGTATGAAGGCTACCTCTCTCGTGCACCCCAAGTGCAAAAAGATTTCTCGCGATTAGGGCGTGATTATCAAAATACCATCGCTAAATACCAAGAGATCCGCTACAAACAAATGTCGGCCGAGTTGGCACAAAACTTAGAGACAGAGCAGAAAGGTGAGCGATTTACTTTAATCCAGCCACCTGAATTACCTATTGACCCAGTCAGTCCTAATAGAGTGGCGCTGGTGTTATTGGGTGGAATTCTGGCAGTGGGTGCCGGCATTGGCATGGCACTATTACTCGAAGCGTTAGACGACGGTATTTACACCATTGGCGAAGTGACTACTCTTACGGGTGCAGCTCCTCTGGTAGCCATAACTTATATGGAAAATAGCGTTGAGGCGAGTCAGCACAACCGCAAACGTATTTATATATTTTTAGGGCTTGTTTTAGTCGGCGTGATCATTTTGACATGCTTTCATTTCTTCATTAAGCCCTTAGATGTCACCTGGTACATCTTGTTAAGGAAGTTAGGTATTAATTGATAGTGGTTGAAAGGTTTTGTGCTGGGAAAAATTAAAAATACGCAAAGAGCCATCTATTGAAGTCATTAATTAACTAAAAAGCAGCATAGTTAAAAGCAGGTATTGTAATGGAACGTATCCAAGAAGCCATCGAAAAAGCTCGGCGTGAGAGGCAGGGTAACATCGGTAATGATTCTGATTTGAGCTCTGATTCAGCGCAGTCTGATGACCCGCTTCGCAGAGGCTCTTCGCTTGCAAATAAATCGAGGCCTACTTCTGCAAGTAAAAAACAAAATGAACGCGATGAGAATTCTATTCGCATCGAATATTCGCAAACCAAAACAATCGCGTTAGACGAGGCCGACTTGAAAGAGCGGCGTATTGTAGCGGGGTTCGCGCATGACAGTCGATCAGAGCCGTATCGTCAATTACGTAGTCAAATACTAAAAAAATTCCGCGACAATAATTGGCAGACGCTAGCCATCACCAGCCCTAAAACAGGCAGCGGCCGAACCTTAACCGCAGTCAATCTAGCTATTAGCTTGTCTCTTGAGGCCAATCAAACCGTGTTGCTAGTCGACCTTGACCTGCGAGCTCCAGGCGTTGCCGGCTGCCTCGGTATTCATGAGGTCGATGCGGGCCTAATGGATTACATAACCGGCAAAAGCGATCTAAAGGACGTGCTTATTAATCCAGGCTATGAGCGCTTGGTGGTGATTCCCGGTACTCCACAGGGCGCATTCACCTCTGAAATGCTCAGTTCGCCAGAAATGAAACGTGCTGTTAGTGAGTTGGTTGAACGCTATCCATCGCGATTAATTGTGTTTGATCTGCCTGCTGTGCTGGACCATGATGATGCGCTGGTTTTTGCACCTAAATGTGATGCCACTCTGATGGTCTTAGAGGAGGGGGGTTCGAAAAAAGCAGATGTTGAGCGGGCTTATCAGTTGCTTGAGGGGACAAACATCATAGGCTCGGTACTTAATAAAGTTCGTTACGGTTGACTTGTAGCTCTATTGGAACTTGTAAGTTTTTTTCAAAAATTGCTTTGGCTGAAAAAATTGAGTAAAGGTTATGTATCGAGAGCATTTTGGATTACAAGAAAAACCTTTTAGTTTAATACCTGACCCTAAGTTTCTGCATTTTTCAGATAAGCATAAAACAGCCTACAGTATGCTCGAATATGGTTTGCATGAGCAAACGGGTATAACAGTGATTACGGGTGAGGTAGGTAGCGGTAAAACCACTTTGCTGCGGCACTTGCTTTCGCATATAAACCAGCAGCAGCTCACCATCGGTTTGATCAATAATACTCATGCCGGCTTGGGTGATTTAACGCAGTGGATTGCGTTGGCGTTTGATTTACCTCATCAAGACAAAGACAAAGTTGCTTTGTTTCGCGACATTCAAGAGTTTTTGATTGGCGAATGGGGCAAGGGTAAGCGCGCCGTGTTGATCGTTGATGAAGCACAGAACATGGATGCGCAAACACTCGAAGAGCTGCGTTTATTTACCAATATTAATGCTGATGGCGATCAGCTGTTACAAATTATTTTAACGGGTCAGCCAGAACTGCAAGATATGTTGCAATTGCCGGAGTTGGCCCAAATTGCCCAGCGAGTGTCGGTTGAATACCATATTAATGCGCTGGGTTGGCAGGAAACAGCTAATTACATCAGGCATCGATTAATCACGGCGTCTAAGCCTGGCCATGAAAAAAGTGCGAGTCATATTTTCGACTCTGTGGCCATGGCTGTTATTTTTTATTTTAGTGGGGGTGTGCCGCGGTTAATTAATACTCTGTGTGATGTGGCATTGGTACACGCCTATGCAGCGGGTCTACAAACCATTAATTATCAGATTGCCTTGGAGGTTGTTAAGGGCAGAAAGATTGGTGGCGTTAATCGTTTTTCGGGTAATAGCGAGCAATTGCAGTTGGCTAGAGAGCGGGTGTTGGAATCGGTTGGGTTTGATCTTGCTACTGCGCTTGATGAGCCGGTTAATCCTTTTTAAATTTAGCGTTATGTTTTTAATGCAGCGCTAAATATTTTTTACATCGTTTCTATTTAAATACTTTTTTGAAAGGTTTTGTTGAATGAAAGTCGTCATGATTGGTGCAGGTTACGTGGGGTTGGTATCTGGAACCTGTTTTGCAGAGTTTGGTGCCTCGGTAACCTGTGTCGATGTGATAGACGAAAAAATTTTAGCGCTTAAGCGTGGTGAAATCCCAATTTATGAGCCGGGACTTGACCAGCTGGTTGAAAAGAATGTGCAAGCCGGTCGCTTGGCGTTTTCTACCCAGCTGGCGGGAGAGGTGCCTGGCGCTGATATTATTTTTATTGCAGTGGGTACACCAACGCGCCGCGGCGATGGGCATGCCGATTTAACTTATGTTTATGAAGCAGCGAAAGCAATTGGTGTGCATTTGCAGGGTTACACAGTCATTGTTAACAAGTCGACTGTTCCCGTCGGTACTGCCGCACAGGTCGCGCGCATCATTGGCGAAGTGAATCCTGCAGCCGATTTTTCCGTGGCCTCTAATCCAGAGTTTTTACGTGAAGGCGCAGCAATTAGCGATTTTATGCGACCCGATAGAGTTGTACTGGGAGTTGAGGACGAGCGTGCTGAAAAGGTATTGCGTGACTTGTACCGACCCATAAACCTCATTGAGGCGCCTATTCTGGTGACTAACTGGGAAAGTGCGGAGCTCACTAAGTATGCCGCTAACGCTTTTTTGGCCACTAAAATTAGTTTTATTAATGAAATAGCCAACTTGTGTGAAGCGGTTGGCGCTGACGTGCATGCCGTGGCCAAAGGCATGGGTTTGGATGGCCGCATTGGCAAGAAGTTTTTGCATCCCGGCCCAGGTTATGGTGGGTCTTGTTTCCCTAAAGATACGCTTGCGTTAATTCGTATTGCGCAAGAAAACGACGTTCCCTCACGAATTGTAGAAAGTGTGGTTGAGGTCAATGCTGCGCAAAAAGCCCGAATGGTAAAAAAAATTCGCACTGTATTGGGTGAAGTGTCAGGTAAAAAAATTGCAGTATTGGGTTTGACCTTCAAGCCCGAAACAGACGATATGCGTGATTCACCTGCACTTTCTATCATCCCGCCATTACTCGATAAGGGTGCAGTTATTATCGCTCACGATCCTCAAGGAATGGGTGAAGCAAAAAAAGAGCTATTCGATACCATAACCTATGCCGACAACATTTATTCTGCAGTGCAAGATGCTGATGCGCTAGTGTTGATGACTGAGTGGAATGAGTACCGTAATTTAGATCTATGTGAAATTAAAAAATTAATGCGCGGCAATGCTTTTATCGATTTGCGAAATATTTATGAGCGTGAATCACTAGAAGATATGGGCTTTATTTATACGGCAGTGGGTCGCTAACTGATGATCAAATTGGAAGATGCGAAAATAGGGATTGTTGGCCTTGGCTATGTGGGGCTTCCTTTAGCCGTTGAATTTGGTAAGCACTATGAAACTGTTGGCTTTGATATAAATGAGCAAAGGGTAAAGGCCTTAAATACAGGCGTGGATGAGACCCTCGAGGTGAGCTCGCAAGAGATGCAGGTTAGCCAGTTTCTTCGTTACACTAATAATAGTGTTGACCTCCTTGAGTGTGATGTATATATCGTCACCGTCCCCACACCAATCGACCAGAGTAAGCGCCCCGATTTAACACCGCTCGAGGCGGCCTCTAAGCTAGTAGGCCAGTTTATTTCGCCGGGCAACGTCGTGATCTACGAATCAACCGTCTATCCAGGCTGCACGGAAGAAGTGTGTTTGCCAATTGTCGAACAGCAGTCTGGGTTACTATTTAACCGTGATTTTTTTGCCGGGTACAGCCCAGAGCGAATCAACCCTGGCGATAAAGAGCGCCGCGTTACTAATATTTTAAAAGTTACGTCTGGTTCGAATCCTGAAGTGGCGCAGTTTGTCGATGAGCTATATGGCAGTATTGTAATTGCTGGTACTCACTTAGCTAGCAGCATTAAAGTGGCTGAAGCCTGCAAGGTTATCGAAAATGTTCAGCGCGATGCGAACATTGCATTAGTTAATGAGTTAGCGATGATTTTTCAAAGACTCGATATTAATACCGAAGATGTTTTAAAAGCTGCTGGCACTAAGTGGAACTTTTTGCCATTTCGGCCAGGGCTCGTTGGCGGTCACTGCATAGGCGTTGATCCGTATTACCTTGTCCATAAAGCAGAAGCTGCGGGCTATCATCCGCAAATTATTGCCGCTAGTCGCCGTCTTAACGATGCCATGGGTGGCATCGTCGCACAAAATGTTATGCGCTTGATGACGCTCAATCGGATTCATATTGTCGATGCGAATATCTTAGTTTTAGGCTTGGCATTTAAAGAAAATTGCCCCGATCTGCGCAACACTCGCGTTGTTGATATTATTGACGAGCTATCAGCATGCAACGCTAATGTTGACGTTTATGACCCCTGGGTATCGGCCGAACAGGCAGTGCATGAGTTTGGTCTTGAGCTGACTACGTCGTTAACAGACAACAAATACGATGCGGTAATCGTCGCGGTCGCCCACGAGCAGTTTGCTGAAATGGGTGTAGACACTATCCGCAGTTTGATGCGTGATCAAGGTATTCTCTACGACATAAAATATTTGTTCCCAGCGGATCAAGTTGATGGGCGGCTGTAGGGGTATGCTATGTATTTAGTAACGGGTACCGCAGGATTTATTGGCTGCGAAACAGCGCTCAAATTGCTCGAGCAGGGTCATGAGGTGGTCGGTGTCGACAGCCTCAACAATTACTATGATCAATCGCTTAAGCGAGCACGGCTGGCGCGGCTATCCGGCTTTGCCAATTATCATAATGAAGAGTTTTGTTTATCCGATGGAGCTAAGCTTAACGACCTATTCGCGCGCCATAATTTTAGTCAGGTCATTCACTTAGCTGCTCAGGCTGGAGTGCGTTATTCCCTAGAAAACCCCAGAGCCTATATTGATTCAAATTTAGTGGCCTTTGGTAATGTGCTTGAGTCTTGTCGTCACTACTCGATTGAGCATTTAGTCTACGCCTCTAGCAGCTCTGTTTATGGTGCGAATACAAGGCAACCGTTTTCGGTGAGTGATAGCGTCGATCACCCGCTTAGTCTTTACGCGGCTACTAAAAAATCCAATGAGTTAATGGCTCATACTTACAGCCATTTATATCAGCTGCCTACTACGGGCTTACGTTTTTTTACAGTGTATGGCCCATGGGGGCGACCAGATATGGCGCCCATCAAATTCGCCCAGCGTATTTTTGCCGGCCAATCGATTGACGTATACAACCACGGTAACCATCGCCGAGATTTTACTTATATCGACGATATTGTTGAAGGCGTTTTACGCACTGCAGAAAACATAGCGCAGTCTAATGCCATGTGGTCAAGCGACAACCCTGATGCCGCCACGTCGAATGCGCCCTATCGTATTTATAATATCGGCTGTAACAAGCCGGTTCACTTATTAACTTTTATCGAGTTGCTTGAGCAGGCAATCGGCTTACAGGTTGAGAAAAATATGTTGCCTATGCAGCCGGGGGATGTACCCGATACGTACGCCAATGTTGACGCGCTTGTGAATGATGTAGGCTATCAACCGAACACATCGGTTGAAGAGGGTGTAAAGCGCTTCGTTGAGTGGTACAAAAGTTACTATAAGAACTAGTTTTTTTAATTTATTTAATATCGCGTTAGAGGGTTTCCATGAGTTCGACTTCAGACTATCAGTCAATTTGTGTGATGGGCTTAGGCTACATCGGTTTGCCTACAGCTTCGCTATTAGCGACTAAGGGTTTTAAAGTTACCGGCGTCGATGTCTCTCAAAAGGTAGTTGATACCATCAATCGCGGGGAAATACATATTGTAGAACCGGATCTTGATATTTTGGTTAAATCAGCGGTGCATTCAGGCAATTTATCCGCAAGTTTAGAGCCAGTTGAGGCCGATGTTTTTATTATTGCAGTACCCACGCCATTTAAAGATGGCGGGCCGGATCATATCTCAGGTAAAAAACCTGACCTAAGTTATATTGAGGCAGCGACAAAAAAAATAGCGCCCTTTGTAAAGCCCGGTAATCTAGTCATTCTAGAGTCAACGAGTCCCGTTGGCACAACCGACGAAGTCGTGGCCACAATCTTGAAGAGCGAAGGGCACAAGGTCGGTGAAGAGGTTTATGTGGCGCATTGCCCGGAACGCGTATTGCCGGGACGGATCCTGATTGAGCTTGTAGAAAATGATAGGGTTGTAGGCGGCATTAACGAAGCGTCAACAAAGGTCACAGTTAATTTTTACGAGCGCTTTGTGCGTGGTGCTGTCTTAGCTACTACCGCAAAAACTGCCGAAATGGTTAAGCTAACCGAAAACTCATCTAGGGATGTTCAAATTGCATTTGCTAATGAGCTGTCAATGATTTGTGAAACGGAAAGTATCGATACGTGGGAGGTCATTGAATTAGCAAATAGGCACCCAAGAGTCAATATTCTCCAGCCGGGTCCTGGCGTAGGGGGTCACTGCATTGCGGTTGACCCATGGTTTATTGTTGATCGCTCTCCAGGCTGCTCAAACCTCATTAGAACAGCCAGAGAGGTCAATGACGCGAAGCCTGAATGGGTGATAGAGCGGGTGAAGAAATGTGCTGGCAAATTTAAGGAGCCGAAAATTGCTTGTTTAGGGTTGGCTTTCAAGGCGGATGTAGATGACCTGCGTGAGTCGCCCGCTTTTGATATTGTGAAAAAATTAAAGGAAGAAGATGTGGGTGAATTGCTGGTTTGTGAGCCTAACTTGAGCGAATGCAGCGAGTTTGAATTATGCTCTCAGCAAGATGCGATTAGGGAGTCAGACATTATATTGTTGCTTGTGGATCACAAGCCGTTCAAAAATCTCAAGGCATTGGAGTTGGGCGAAAAGATAGTGATAGATACCAGAGGGATTTTGAGGTAAAGCTGGGGTTTGCGGGAATAATCATTACTATCGTATGTTCGACTTTTTAATAGTAAATAGATAGAAAGATTAGGGCAATAGCAGGGGTCTTCTGTTGGCGTGGACAATAGACATTTTTTACTTAAAAAGGCTATCGGGCCTAGTAAGCATTAACGAAAAATATTGCAGCATTGATGCGGCAAAGTTGTCTTTGAATCATTATGCGGCTATTAGGTGAAAATTGTATGGTTGTTATGCGCTGGGTGGCCTTCATCCCTCTAATTGTGTTATTTCCTTCGTTGGCGAATATCGTTCAGGCGAAAGATACCGGTGCATCTAATATCTGGATAACTAAAGCCGAGCCAGCGCCGAATTATCGAAACACGCTCGATTCTTTAGATCTTGAACAGTTGACAGATGGTGTTAAGAATAGCTTTCCCATATGGACCAAAAAAAATAGTGTTGGATGGTCAGGAGAGAGTACGGTTAGCCTAACAATAGCTCGAAAAAGCAGTTACCCTATTAATGGCACGCTTAGAATTCATTCCGCAAAAAGTTCTCGCTCCGGAGTTTTTCTGCCACGTAGGTTGGATTTATATGGGGTAGAAGGGAAAAGTGTATACCATATAGGCTTTACGGAAATAGCAGATCAAGAAATTAAAGACAGGGACAGTCATGTTATTGATTTGCGCCTGAATTCTCTTGCTGGTAATAAGTTTATTCTCGTGTTGAGGTCAAATGGTAAATTTTTAATGATAGATGAAATTGAATTATTCGAAGAAGAATTGTTAGAGCGCTCGACGAAAGATAAAGAAATAATATCTACTAGTGTCGTACTGGATTCTACCGCTCGATATAAAAAATCTATTTTACGGCGAGATAAGGGAGTAATTAAAAAACAAATGGGGGGGGTTACTCTTGTAAATCCGTGGAGTGATTGGGGAAATGGGCCTGAAGGCCTCCATAAATGGTCAGTTGCTGGAGCTACAGGTAAGCGTTATATCGGTATTTACGCAGCACAATATAGAACTTTAGTACTAACGTGGAGTGATTTGCTGTTAGAGGAGAGCGCGCAGCTCTACAAAGTTGAAAAGATACTAACGGCCGCAGAGAAGGCAGTCTATGATCTATTAGTTCCAGTAAATGGTTGGCGCGTGTCAAATGATGGTAGCGGTTCCTTCTATATTGTCGAAATAAGTCTCGACAATATTAAGGAGGGCGATTCCAATCTTTTCTTGACAGTTGATGGCTATGAGGAGAATGAAAGAGAGCGCTTTCGCTTCCCAATTGCGGTTAAAAAAAGTCGCATAACCGAGGATTGTGATGCCACCGCGCATGTTAATCTTTGGGCCTATCGAAGTGATAAGCCTATATGGGAAAGGCCTGAAGCTGTATTGAGTGAGCTATTAGGCATAAATCGATACGTTGCTGTGATAAGTCCGCGTGAAATAAGGGCATATGAGAAAAATTTTGATAAGCAGCTAAACCGCCTGAAGAAGGAGCTTGCGTTTTACAAAGAAGCCCAAAAAATCCTTATTTACCTTGCGTGGGATAAAAGTTTTGTGAGTGAGGGCGGAGTAGATCGTCGTTGGATCGAGAGATGGATTAGAGGAGTTGTTAGAGTAACAGAACAGTTGGGTTTGGAAAGAGGGCGTTGGGCCATATACCCTGTTGATGAGCCTGATGCTAAAAGTTATCCGATTTTTCTCGATATTCTTCGAACAATAAAAGAGACTGATGAGAGTGTTCAGGTCTACGCAAACCCAATTTATCCTGAAACTAGCTCTGAGCAGTTGTCAAAATATCAGCTAAAAAAGGCAGGTCGATTTGTAGATATCTGGCAGCCCGATTATAGATTGGCAAAAAAATATAGAGATTTTTTTGCCAAATGGGGTGATAGTTACTGGGTTTACGAAGTTCCTGAGTACCCGGCTAAGGCGGTATCACCTGAATGGTATGAGAATATATCGTCTCGGGCGCGAAAAGTCGGCGCTAGTGGAGTTGGATTTTGGAGTTTCAGTGATACGGGGAAAACCTCGGCTAAGAATGACTTCGATGGCCGAAGAGCAGATTATGCCGTAGTTTACGACTCCGATAGTGGTACTTATTTGCCTAGCAGGAGATGGTTTGCGTTTTTGGAGGGGCTTGCAGAAGATCGAGATCTAGCCTGTGGCTTTTAGAAGTGTCCCAGTTAACGAAAAATGTCTCATGGCAAAGTTTAAGTGTTGCCTCACAAGCAGTGATTCAAATTCTAATGATGTCAGTGTTTGCGAGGCATGTTTCCCCTCACGAGTTTGGCATACTTGCTGTAGCTAACATTTATCTGGCATTCGTAACGCTCTTTTCAACGGATGGCATTTCCGCATTCCTTGTGCATGAAGAGGAGCTAGAAGACGAAACGGTGGGACTTGTCTTTGTTGTTTCCGCTCTTGTGGCAAGTATTTTGTTGGCGTTGTCTTGGTTATTGGCAGGACACATTGCAATGTTTTTTGAAAGCAAAAATTCCGCTCTTTTTATAAAAGTGCTAAGTTTTATTTTGGTCGTAAATGCGGTCACTTTGCCGCTTGAGGCTCTTAAGCAAAGAAGTAAAAATTTTTCTTTTATTGCAAAGGTCAATATTTGTTCCTTTATCTTTGGTTATTTCCTCATTGGATTAATCGGAGTCTTTGCAAACTGGGGAATTTGGGCAATCGTTTCTGCAACTGTAGGTCAGAGTCTAACAAAGTTTTTTTTGTTCATCGTTTTAAGTAATCCTCATTTATCTAATAAAAATATAAAGATGGGGCCAGCTATGCATAAGCTTAAAAGTTTTGCACTATCTATGACCTCGATTAAATTGTTGCAGTATTTTTCTGTAAATATCGATAGGATGGTTGCAGGGAAAAAGTTGGGCGTGGAGGATCTCGGTATTTATCAAATGTATAATCAGATCATAACTTTGCCAAGTAGGTATGTCGGCAATATAACGGATACTGCTATATTTTCTCATATGGCGCGTTTAAGGAATGATCCGGTAAAAGCAAAAAGCATACATATCACAAGTTTGCAAAACGTATTTATAATAATTTTCCCTGCAGTAATTCTACTTTCGTATTTTTCGACAGAATTTATTGGTTTTTTCCTAGGGGTGGATTGGCTCATTCATAGTACGGTGTTTAGTGTTTTGGTTGTTTCAGTTGTTTTTCGTCTTTTGTATAGAATTAATAATTCTGCAATAAGAGCTTTTGGAGATCTAAAAAACTCGTTGTTGGTGAATGTACTCTTTCTTCTTCTACTTGTGGTAGGCTTATTTTTCTTTTCTCACAGAGGACTGGCTTATATAGCCTTAGTTATAACCGTATCTTTTGCGTTTGCCAGTATGATGCAAATAGTTATCATGAATCGCTACATGAGGTGGGATTCTAAGGATTTGGTCCGCAGTGTAAAGCTTCCATTCTTTTCCTCGGGTTGTTCCATGCTATCTATTTTGGTCGTGGAAATGGTTGGGCTTCATTCCCGTTTTTCTATAATTGTAACTGCGCTTACTTGTTTTATGTTGTTTTTCTATGTGATTACGTTTCTGTTGCGAGACGAATTTAAGTCAACTTTGGTTGGAAAAATATTTAGCAAGTTGGGTGTTTGGAATGAATAGTTCAGTGAGGAGCGATGCTCTAGGTCTTCCTAATAAGGTCGCCATTTCGTTGGCGATATTTTTATATATATTTTCAGTGGTGTTTTTTTCTTATCAGGAGGGGTGGACGCTTATCGCTAAGGCTTTTGCGATGTTTTTGGTTGTTACTTTTCTTTTACTCTCCATTGTAAACGGTTGGGGGCTTATTTTCCCATTGGAGCTAAAGTTGCTCGGGGTTTGGTTTATATGGGCATGTTTTTCTTCAATTCTGGGAGGGCATTTAAGCTTGTCAATAGGAAAAATATTAACTCTTCTTCAAATTTACGGGCTCTCGTTTTTTTTATTTCAGTTAATTGTTCGTCTTAGAAGCGTTAATCTGATTTGTTTGATCTGCGTATTCTCTCTAATGATAGTCGTCGGGTACACCTACTTGGCTGGTGGTTCGTTTGTGACGCCGGAAGGTCGAGTGTTCGGGACCTTATCAAATCCGAATATTTTTGGCGTGGTGCTGCTATTTGGGTTGGCGTTTTGCTTGCATCTCTTTATGGGTTATCCCAATTTTTTATTTAAAGCCTTCTTCTTCACTGTAGCTACATCTTTTTTGTATATGATACTTCAAACTGGATCTAGAAAAGCGCTGTTAGGTTCGGTGATGATATTTGGTTTGTACGGGCTAGCGTACTACAGAGGGTATCTTCGAGGTAGGCCTGTCAGGTTAATTGCTTTCATTTCATTCAGTGCTATCGCGATTTCAGCCTTGCTCCTAGCAATTTATAACAGCGAACATTTTGATAGAGTGGAGCGATTGTTTGTTGCGGTAGAGAGCGGTTCAAGCATGTCTGCAGGGGAGAGTGAGTTGGGTAGAATCGCCTTATATCAAACTGGGTTGGAAAAAATTTCTCAGCGGCCGGTTTTTGGGCATGGAATAGATAGTTTTCGTGCGTTAGAAGGCAGTAATAGTTTGGGTATGCAAGTAGGAACTTATTCCCATTCAAATTATATTGAGGTGGCAATAGGTACGGGCATAATTGGGCTAATCATCTATTATTCAGTATATATGACTGCCTTGGGGCGATATCTAAATTTAGGCCGGCGGAGTCCCGCTAAACAATCAGAGACAGCTCGATCTGCCCAGGCAATTGCGGTTCCGTTGATTTTTTTGCAATTGGCGTTCGACTTTGCTCTTGTGACCTATTACGAAAAAGCTTTTTGGTTAATGATAACTATACTGCTTGCGTTTTCTTATTTATTCACTGCTGAGCAAAAGCGCGAATTGAAAAAGCAAGATTGGCGTAAAGCGGAGCTGCAAAAAGTGCATGCGAGCAACTTGGAGAATTGATCTGATGGGATATAACTGCCGCTCGTTATTCAACGAGCCTTGCTATATTGGGCCCAATAACACCCATGGATCGGACTTCATGGCATTAGCTAATGATGCGACTCACTTGGAGTGGGACGCAGCCTCAATGATGTCAATTTTGTCTTATGGCTACCCTCTCGGTGATAGAACCATCTTTAGAGGAATTAAGCGCATACCTTGGCTATCTGAATTAAATGATAATGGCCAGATTAGATTGAGTGATATACCGCCCCATGGCTATATTTGGGTTGAGCCAAAAGTAGCAGCAAAAAATCTTTTCGATTTGTTATGTGAAGAGCTCTCCAATGCGATTGAAGGGGCAAGCTATATTTATATTTTATTGTCAGGTGGGCTAGACAGCAGAATTGTTGCTGGCGTTATTCGTCATCTGCATAACATTGGGCTTGTTACGCAGAGGGTTATTTGCGTGACGTGGGGTATAGAAAATTCGAGAGATGTTTACTATGCGAAGATATTATCTGAGACATACGGTTTCGAATGGCAGTATGTCCCGTTAGCTGAGATTAATTTGAAAGATAATATAGAGAGAATGGCTCGCAAATTGGGGGCGGCCAATTCACCTCATCATTTGCATAGAATGGATTGGTTCGAGGATAACGCCCTTCCAAATTCGGTGGTGTTGGCTGGCAGTTATGGAGATTCAGTGGGGCGTGCTGAATTTTCTAAGCGCACCGTGTTGGAATTGTTACCTCTTCAGGCGTTCAACTACCAAGGTTTGCTTTCGACCGGAGTGTCTAGAGTTGCAGCTGCACAATTTAAAAGCGAGATACGTGATTTAAATAGTCGAACGGGATTAGAAAGTCCGGATTATGTAAAGAGGGAACATGAGCAGCAAGGACATTATATGCGTGGTTTAATAGCCCATACGATGAGTATTATTAGTCACTCACCGAACTGCAGGCTTTATCAGGCTTTTACTTCCCCCGAAGTCTATGGGTATATGTGGTCATTGCATCCTGCGACGCGTGACGATCGTATATATGCAGAATTGCTTGAAATTATTGGTCGTGATGCGGCTTCATTACCTTGGGCGAGAAGCAATCGATCATTAAAAGGGGAGGCAAAGTTTTCAAGAGATGACCTTAATCCTAACTATCATGATTATGAAACCTGGAGTAGAAATATAGTTAAAGACTTAATAGATGAGGACGGAGACAAAAGTTTTTTTGATAGCTTTGATGACATGGGTTTATTTGATCGTGAAAATATCGAAAATCTTTTTCATGGGTTTGTTAAACAAGACGTAAAAATATTGGCACATGGCAACCAGGCATATAGTGCCATATTGTGCCTGTTAACCTTTCGAAGAATTCGCCAACTTGTCGACCTAGAAATTACGCCACCAGTTTTAGAAGCCGTTGACTCTTCTAGCCTAAACGTAGAAAACGATAGTAGGTCCCATATTAGAAGATTGCTTAGTAATATACCAATTGTAAGAGATTCGGCTGGATCGGTTAGACGCAGATATCTTAGACGGGCCTCTATTAAGAAGTATCCGCCGAGAATAGTGTGAGTTTTTATGCATGTGTCTAAGCGCAAAAAAATATTATTGTTTATAGATTCTCTAGTAGGCGGGGGGGCGCAGAGGCAAATCCTTACGTTGGCAAGATGTCTTCACGATAGCGGGTATGATGTTTCGGTGCTTACCTACAGAAATGAGGAGCAGTTAAGGTATTTACTTGACGAGAAAAATATAGAGCACCACGTGATAGAAAAAAAATCTAAGCTCGACTTGCTGTTCATTTTTAGGCTATATAAATATTTCAAAGTAATTGATCCAGATTGCATGATTAGCTATTTAAATACCCCAAATTTGTGGGGCCGTCTGGCCGGTCGTATGGCGGGAATAAAAAAAATAATCACTTCCGAACGAAATTTGGATATTGATAAATCTAGGGTGCGAATTGTTCTAGAAAAGCTAATATTCCGGTTAAGTTCTTGCATAGTAGTAAATGCAAATGCAATAAAATCTTTATTGATAGAAAAAGGTATACCTGCCGACAAAATACAGGTGATTTATAATGGGCTGGATTTGCAATATTTCAAGCCAGTGCCTCTTCCAGAGGCCGAACATTTTCGCGCATCGTACGGCGTTTTGAAAGCGGATAGGTTATTTTTGCTCCCTGGGAGAATTATGGCGCAGAAAAATCATTTGTCGCTTATTCGGGCGGTACTTACCAGGGTTGATGTGTTTAAAAGCGCCAAATTAATTTTTGTAGGTAATGAATTCGACAAAAAAATAAAAAAGGATCTGGTGGGACTATTAGCTGGTACAGAGATTGAGGGGCGTGTAATTTTCGCAGGCCCGCAAACTGATATGCCGCTAGTCTATTCGGCTGCAGATTTTGTCGTATTGCCATCGTTATGGGAAGGGCTTCCCAATGTGGTAATTGAGGCAATGGCGTGCTTTAAGCCTGTAGTGGTTACAGATGTTGCTGATAATGCCTATATTGTTAGAGATTCGGTCGATGGTTTTGTCGTGCCAGCCGCAGACGATAGTAAGCTTGCTGATGTGCTTGAGCGCTGCATGGCTATGGAAGATAAAGATATCAGCAGCATGAGTCAATCAGCGAGAAACAGGGCTGAAGAGCTATTTGGAATAGATAAGTTTCTGGCTAGCTACGAACGCTTGATAAATTCCTAATGGCTAAACTGAGGCTTTCTGGCGTATGAAGAGCGTAGTGTTGCTCGGGGGGTTTCCTCCTCCAGTGGGTGGGAACAGCGTCCACATTGAACGATTGGCAATAAAGCTGGCGTCTAATGGGTATCGATGTCAGGTAATTGACCCTTACAGTAGCGAGCCAGTTTCTGGAGAGCGTTCTTTCTCTGTAACACGTGTTGGCGGAAAAGGTTTTCTTTCGCTGATAAAAGCGGGATTACTTATTAGAAAAATTAAACCTGATGTTATACATATACACGTTTCAGCGATGGAGAAATTTGTTTACGCAGGCCCCATACTTTTTCTATTGATTGGCAGAAGTGCAAAGCGGGTGCTGACTATACATTCGGGGAGTTTTGCAAAAAGATTTCTCGATCAGAGCTCTTTTAAAAGATTGTTTACTATTAGGTTTTTAAAGAAATTTAGCGGCTTGATTGCCGTAAACTTCGACCAAAAGAAAGTTCTGGCGGAACATGGTTGCGATAAGGAAAGGATCGCAGTTGTACCGGCCTATCTTCCTGCAGAAGTTACAGAAAGTAGTACTCTCAGAGGGTTAGTCGATAAGGCAGGTTTTGATGGTAAGAAATTGTTGGTGACCTCGGGTTATGGATTGCAGCTTTATGGTTACGAAAAAATTATTGAAGCGCTCTTGATCGACTCGAATTTGGCAAAAGAATTTAGGCTGGTTGTTTGTTTATATAACACTTATGACGAGGATTATCTAGGCAGGATTAACGACAGCATTAACCGATTAGACGATGCGGTTGTGCTTCGTGGTCTCGCTGCAGGAGAGTTTGCTTACCTGCTTGGAAAAGCATCGGTGTATGTCAGGGCGACCGATAGAGATGGCGACGCAGTGGCTATAAGAGAGGCAAACAGTTTTGGTGTTAAAGTGATCGCCACTTCTGTCGTGCTCCGGCCGGAATATTGTACGTTGTTTGATAGGAATCAAACTTCTAGTCTTATCACGGCCCTTAGAGATAGTTTAAGAGAAGGGGGCGTTTCGGTTTCAGTCGATGAAGATAATTTTAAGAAGGTAGTCGCTAATTATTGATCTCTCGTGCGATGAATAAAACGTGTCGAGAAAATTTCATGTTAATAGAAATTACAGAAAAACTGATTTTTAAAATAGTTCGCTGCGCTAAATAGGAGATTTTAGTGAAACAAGTCTTACAAAATTTAAATACAGGCGATACTATTTTGGAAGAAGTGCCTTCGCCTTCTGCTAGCGCAGGTGGAAGCGTTATACGAACTAGTGTAACCCTGGTGTCTGCGGGCACAGAACGAATGCTGGTGGATTTTGGCAAGGGTAACCTGCTTCAAAAAGCACGCCAGCAGCCGGATAAAGTTAAGCAAGTGCTAGAAAAAGCGAAAACAGATGGAGTGGCACAGACGCTTGACGCCGTCCGAAATAAGCTGGATACCCCGTTGGCGTTGGGCTATTGCAATGTAGGCACCGCAGTTGAAAGCAGGTGCGAGGAAATTGCTGTTGGAGACCGCGTGGTTTCTAATGGTAAGCATGCTGAGTATGTCTCCGTTCCAAAAAATCTGTGCGTCAAGATCCCAGATAGCGTCGATGATGAGTCGGCGGCTTTTACCGTTATTGGCGCAATTGCACTGCAAGGTATTCGGCTAATTAAGCCTACCTTGGGCGAAACGGTCGTCGTCACTGGTTTAGGTTTGATTGGCTTAGTAGCTGTGCAGCTATTGCGAGCACATGGCTGCCGAGTACTGGGTATTGATTACGATGCAGAAAAAGTAGCACTTGCTAAACAGCTAGGTGCCGAGGTCGTTAACTTATCGGCAGGGCAAGACCCTTTAGCTATTGCTGAGCAATATAGTCGTGGTCGGGGCGTCGATGCGGTGTTGATTACTGCCTCAACCAAAAGCAATGATCCTATTCATCAAGCAGCATTGATGAGCCGTCAGCGTGGTCGAATCGTTTTGGTTGGCGTTGTCGGTATGGAAATGTCGCGCGCTGACTTTTATGAAAAGGAATTGTCTTTTCAGGTTTCGTGTTCTTACGGTCCCGGGCGATACGACTCGGAGTATGAAGAGAAGGGTAACGATTATCCGGTGGGATTTGTGCGCTGGACTGAGCAGCGCAATTTCGAGGCGATTCTCGATATGATGGCTGAAGGTCGCATTGATATGAAGCCGCTGATTTCTCACCGGTTTAAGCTGGATCAAGCGGCCGAGGCCTATGATTTAATCAGCAGCGGTAATCCTCTGGGCGTATTGCTGCAATATCCTGCCAAGCCTGCGGAAAAAATTGAGCGCACGGTAACGCTCAATGCGCCGTTGCCTGCGGTTACAGCATCTCAAGCTTGTGTCGGTTTTATTGGCGCCGGCGGTTACGCCTCAAGTGTATTGGTGCCAGCATTTGCTGCAACGGGCGCAAGACTCAAATCAATTGCGTCAGCTACGGGTGTTAGTAGCGTACATGTAGGCAAGAAAAACCAGATAGAAGAAGCGACCACCGATACCGATTCGGTGTTAGCAGACGAAGCGATCAATACCCTAGTAATTACAACCCGTCACAATAGCCATGCCGGTTGGGTGAGAAAAGGCTTGGAAGCAGGCAAGCACATATTTGTTGAAAAGCCCTTAACGCTGACCCGAGAAGAGTTGGATGATCTTGGCAGTTTTTATACAGCAATGGATCGGCGGCCACTCTTAATGGTTGGTTTTAATCGGCGCTATTCACCCCTGATACAGCCGATTGCTCAGGCGCTGGCTCGAAAATCGCAGCCGGTTTCGATGGTGATGACCGTCAACGCCGGTGAAATACCGGCCGATCACTGGACGCAGGATATGGATGTTGGGGGCGGTCGTATCATTGGTGAAGGCTGTCATTTTATTGATTTACTGCGTTACCTCGCCAATAGCTCTATTGTTGATGTTCAGGCCCGAGCAATGGATTCATCCTGTAAAGATTCAGTCAGTATTCTTTTAAGCTTTGCAAACGGTTCTATCGGTACGGTGAACTACCTAGCCAATGGAAATAAGGGGTTCCCCAAAGAGCGCCTAGAAGTTTTCTGTGGAGGAAGCATTGCTCAGGTCGATAATTTCAGGTCCTTAAAAACCTACGGTTGGCGAGAGCTCAAATCGCAGCGTTTATGGAGGCAGGACAAGGGTCAGGCGAATTGTACGCAGGCTTTTGTAAAGGCTATAGAGAGCGGCAGTTCGTCGGAGCTTATTTCATTTGATGAGTTGCTCGAGGTAGCTAACGCTTGCTTTGATGCGGTCTCACAATTTCGGTCAGGTTGAGCCGGCAGTTGTTGCCGTGTTGGCGACGTTTGAAACGCGGAATGTTTTTATGACCGTTGTTAGCAAAGAAAGCATAGATACTGTATCTTTCATCGCATCTAGGATTAAGGTTAAAGAGTCGGCGAGAAGCGTATTGGTAAACATGCTTATTTTGCGCTCTCGTTCTATGAATAATCTTTTAGATGCTGCCTGGCCTGAGAATAAAGAAGCAGCGATGAAAGGTGCAGATAACGTTCTCAATTATAAAAAAAACGCATTGGTAGACCTTACTCAGGTCGTAAGATTTTCGATAAAGGTCGTTCTCCATAAGCTGTATCAGTGTTTTTCAGTTGAAAGGCCGCTTAAGGAAGAGGTGATTCGGAGTTGGTCACATACAACGTTGAAATATTATTGCGAGGAAGTAAAGAGCTCTACGATTCTCGTCTATCCTTTTACGGGAAATCCACTTCGAGGGATTTTTTATTTAATTCATTTAAGACGAAATAAATATGATGCCCGTTTGGCATACTTGCCATACCATTTTTCTGATGTATTAAAGCTTTGGCTGAATGTAAGAAAAAGAGATGTGTTGCTTGCGGAATTTGAATTTGATGCCTTTTATCGTCATGCGAAAGAGTTATTAGATGAAGGTATAGCAAAAATATATTCTACTGATGAGTTTGAAGTGGCGTCGCACATTTTGCATGCGGAGCTTATGAATAGTGGCGTGGTTTCCATAAACAAGTGTCATGGGTTGTCACTATATGGGCCTTATGTAGCGGCGACAAAGTTTTATGTTCTCAATGAAAGCCAGAAGCGTTATTACAGCCTGAGGGGGAAGGTTTCAGAATTTATCGTTGAGCTTCCACGTCCTTGCGATAAGCCGTTGGTCGTGCGAAATGGAGCGTTTGTTGTTGTATATATGGCTGGTAACTGGTCCAGAAGGAAAGCAAAAAGCGAATATAAACTGCAGACACGGGTCATTCAGTCACTAGGTGGGTTGGCAGGTGATAGCGACATTGAAGTTTTTGTTAAGCCTCATCCCGATTGGGGTTTAATAGAAAAGTTGTCTGTTTTTAGGGCGAAAAAAGTTGCGCTGCTAAACAACATAGAGGAAGTGGCCGGGAAGACAATAGTATTTGTCAATATAGCGTCCGGCTCTTTCTTCGATTATCGCAATTGGGGGGTTACGCTGTTCGTTGAGGAAGAAAATATAAAGCCATCGGAGTTGTTTGGCGATGAATATAACATATGTAGCGTTGAAACTCTGCACGAGCGCATTATCCGTTTGAAAGATTCGCATAAATATAAAATCGCGCTTGATACTCAGTTAGGTTCGATACAGAGTCAGGCTATATGAGGCTGCTTTTTATTATCGACCACCTTTCTTCGGGCGGCGCGCAGCGACAATTGGTGACGCTAGCGGTAAGGCTAGTGGAGCAGGGGCATCAAGTTCAACTACTCTATTATCATGACAGTGAATTTCAGTTGGAGCGTGCGGTTTCCGGCGGTGTGGAGTGCAAGAAGATCGCATCGCGCGGTCGTCTCCAGCGCTTATTCCTAATTCGCGATGAGATACGTTTTAGAAAACCTGATGTGATTTTGGCATATCTGACTGGGGCTTCCGTTCAAGCTGTTATAGCGCGATTTCTTAGCAGGGTTAAGTGCCCGGTAATTGTTTCTGAGCGCAATCAAATTGCAGGAACAAAATCGCGTCTCAGGCTTGATGTGGCCTCATTGGTTTATTTTTTTGCGGATGCGGTGGTTTTAAACGCGCATCATGTTCGCCTAGAATTTGAAAAAAGATACCCTTGGTTGAGGCGTTCGTTGAAGACGATTTGGAATGGTGTCGATCTAGACTTTTTTTCACCTTCCGGTGAGATAAGTCCTGTTGGTGAGGAGCATTTAACGTTACTTGGTATCGGCGCTTCTTACCCACTAAAGGGGCAAATGGAGCTGGCTAGGGCTCTTCTTTTGCTTCTTACGAAGCACGGTGTGTCAGCTAAGGTGATTTGGTTGTGTCGGCGACCGTTGAGTTCCTCGGATGAAGAGGCAAGTTTTAAAAATGAGGTTACAGAATTTCTCAAGCAAAATGAGATTGACAAGTGTTGGGAGTGGATGGACGAGCGCGCAGACGTAAGGCCTGTTCTGGCAGGCTGTGCGGCATTGGTTCATCCCTCTTCAAGGGATGGTTTGCCCAATGTGATTTGTGAAGCACTTGCCTGTGGAGTTGCGGTTGTGGCGCCCGCTGCCCTTGAAAATCCACAATTAGTAGAGCATGAAGTGAATGGTTTTTTGTATGAGGCCGGCTCTATAGAAGATTTTGCTAAGAAGTTAGTCAGTCTTTCTCAGCGGTCAGATGAAGAAATGAGAAAAATGAAAGAGAGTGCTAGAGCGTTTGCTGTAGAGAACTTGTCTATCAGTAGAGTGGCCGAGGAATACTGCTTGCTTTTTGACGATTCTTTGAGTTGAGGTACTACAAATAAATGAGATGATTGGAAATTTTATTAAATTACTCAGGACGCTGGTACATTTGAAGCCAAGTCAGTTGGCTTTTTTTGTATGGCGTCGAAAATTTCCAGCTGCGTCGGTGCAGTTGGCTGGCGCTCCTGAAGTGGCAAGCAGTATTGCAGTGAAAGCCCCTATCGCTATTTCAGGAATATACCGCGCAGACAATCAATTCCGTTTTTTAAACATTAACAAAGATCTGTCGGGTGAGAATATAGACTGGTCACCATCGGATGTGCCTCGGCTGTGGCGCTATAACCTGCATTACTTTGATTATCTTCGAGAGAAGGAACGTTGTGCCAGTAATAAACATTCGATGATTGAAAGCTGGATCGATCATAACCCTCAAGGGAGCGAGCCGGGCTGGGAGCCATTTACCGCAAGCTTAAGAATTGTTAACTGGGTGTTTTACCTAGTCACAGAAGATTGCTCACACCACAATAAGATAATTGAGAGTCTTTATTTGCAGGT
>Ga0213865_10000324_pt1 | contig 32505 bp, 29 predicted proteins | sample PICome_6_FD_160100 | JGI IMG/M metagenome (GOLD analysis project Ga0213865, IMG submission 160100) | Coastal seawater microbial communities near Pivers Island, North Carolina, United States - PICO282 | ecosystem: Environmental > Aquatic > Marine > Coastal | place: USA: North Carolina...
ACTTAGGGTCAGATATAGTTATGGCTTTTGATGAGTGTACAGACTATCCATCAACCTATGATCAAGCAAAAAATTCCATGGAGTTATCAATGAGATGGGCTAAAAGATGTAAAGATGCTCATAAATCACAATCTGCATTATTTGGTATTGTTCAAGGTGGAATGTATGAAGATTTAAGAGAAGAATCTTTAAAGACACTCATGGAGATTGATTTTGATGGGATTGCTCTAGGTGGTTTAAGCGTTGGAGAGTCAAAGGAAGAAAAAACAAAGATATTAGCTTTTATGGCTGATAAGCTCCCTAAAGATAAACCAAGATATCTTATGGGAGTTGGTAAACCAGAGGATATTGTCGAGGCTGTAAGGTATGGAATAGATATGTTCGACTGTGTCTTACCCACAAGAAATGCAAGAAATGGCCAACTAATAACATCAACAGGTGTTGTTAACATAAGAAATGCCCCCTATAAGATGAGTGAAGATCCAGTTGATGAAAATTGTGATTGTAAAGTTTGTAAAAATTACTCTAGAGCTTATCTAAATCATTTAGATAGAACAAATGAAATGCTTGGAAGCATGTTGTCTAGTTATCATAATATTTATTATTACCAATCATTAATGAAAAATATTAGAGAATCAATTAAGAACAATAAATTCGCGAACTTCCTAAAAGGCTTTTATAATATGCGGAATTTAGAAATGCCCGATGGGCCAATATAGGATTTAATTATGGAACCAGCTCAACCTTCATTGTGGCCGACTTTTGTTATTTTTGGTGGCCTGTTTTTATTCATGTACTTAATGATCATAAGACCTCAAAATAAAAGGAATGCCCAAATTAAAGATATGTTATCTAAACTTGAAAAAGGTTCAGAAATTATTGCTGCAAGCGGAATCCTTGGAAAGGTTAAAGATATAAGTGGAGCTTATGTTTCAATAGAAATTGGTGAAAATAATGTCATTAAGCTGCAAAAATCAGCCATTGCAAATATTTTGCCAAAAGGCACTATAGATTCTATTAAGTAATCAAAGTGAATAAGTTCTCTATATCTCAATACTTGTTAATACTTTTTGTATTGGTATTAGGGTTTACTTATGCTCTCCCAAACCTTTATCCAACTCAACCTTCAATTCAGGTTGCATATACTGACTCAGGCAAGTCAGCCGATCAAATCTTGCTTAATGAGTTACAAGACATCCTTGGTTATAACGAAATCAACCCTCAAGAAATCTTTTTAAGAGATAACAAAATCGTTATAAAATTTGATTCTTTAGATGATCAACTTGATTCAAAAACTGTTCTTCAAAATAAGCTTTTAGATAAAGTAATTATTGCCTTGAATCTTGAACCATCCACGCCTGATTGGTTAAAAAATATTGGTGGACAACCATTAAAACTTGGACTTGATTTATCAGGGGGTGTTCATTTCTTATTAGAGGTAGATATCGATACAGCTCAACAAGGCAGGCTCGAATTACTTCTTGATACATATAGAAAAACTTTTAAAGAAGATGCCATTCAATTTAGTAATTCTTCAATAGATGATCTCAGACTAATATTTGAATTTAAATCTAGAGATAGCTATAACAAAGCATTAGCAAAGTATCGGCTAGACAGTCAGGGTTTAAGTGGTCTTCAATACATTATTACTGAGAGGCCGGCTACCAATACTTTGTTCTTAGAATACTCAGATGTTGCTCTGAGAGAAATAAGAGATTATGCAGTTGGTCAAAACTTAATAACATTAAGAAACCGAGTAAATGAATTGGGTGTTTCTGAGCCAATTGTGCAGCGCCAAGGCTCAAATAGAATAGTTGTCCAACTTCCTGGTGTTCAAGACCCAACAGCTGCAAAAAAGATTATTGGAAAAACTGCAAATTTAGAGTTTAGATTAGAAGCAAATTCTAGAACCTCTCCTCTTAGAAAAGAAGAATTTCCTTTTAAGGAGAATGAGTTTATGACTGCTTCCTTAGAAAAGGCAGTAGTAGTATCGGGAGATAGAGTTACAAATGCTAGTACTGGTTTTGATGAAAGTGGTTTTGCTCAGGTGAATATTACTCTTGATATGCAAGGAGGTAGAGCGATGCAAAAAGCTACTTCAGGCAATATTGGAAGAAAGTTAGCCGTTCTATTTGTAGAGCAAAAAAGTAAGTCTGAACTTGTAACAAATGAAAGCGGTGAGAGCATTATTGAACAAACGACTTATATTGAAAAAAATATTATCAGTCTTGCTACTATCCAGGCTGTTTTAGGAACTAGTTTCAGGATTACTGGCGTTGGATCACCTCAAGAAGCCAGTGAACTTGCACTTTTATTGAGAGCAGGAGCCTTAGCTGCTCCAATGAAATTCGTTGAAGAAAGAACGGTTGGACCAAGTTTAGGTAAAGAAAATATTGAACTTGGTATGCAATCAATCATGATGGGCTTAGCTTTAGTTATTATTTTTATGGCGTTTTACTATAGAGTTTTTGGCTTGGCTGCAAACGTATCACTACTAATTAATTTAGTTTTAATTACAGGAATAATGTCACTTCTTGGAGCAACCTTAACTCTCCCAGGCATTGCTGGTATTGTTCTTACAGTTGGTATGGCTGTTGATGCGAACGTTCTCATTTTTGCTAGGATTCGAGAAGAGCTTAAGGAAAAAGACCCCCAAACTGCAATCAGGGATGGTTTCTCGAGAGCTTTTATTACTATTTTTGATGCAAATGTTACAACCTTAATTGCTGCATTAATTTTGTATGTGATTGGAACAGGTCCTGTAAAAGGTTTTGCCATAACTCTATCAATTGGAATAGTAACCTCAATGTTTACTGCAATTATGTGTACAAGGGCAATGGTTAATCTTGTTTATGGAAATAAAAACGTAAAGGAATTGAAAATATAATGAATATTAGATTTCAATTTATGAAGTATAGAAAAATCGCAGGCATTGTCTCGGTTATAATTTTTTCTATTTCAGTCTTGTCACTTACTTTCCGAGGTTTAAGCCTGGGTCTTGATTTTAGTGGTGGAACTCTTGTTGAGGTGACATATGAGACTCCAGTTGACCTCGAATCTATAAGAACAACATTAAGTAATAATGGTTTTGAAGATTCACAGGTTGTAAATTTTGGAACTAATCTAGATGTATTGATTAAGGTAGCTGATCAAAACGGTAATAGTTCAATTGGAGAGGCTGTTTATAATCTTTTAAATGAAAAGGGTGACAAAGTAGAACTTAAAAGAGTTGAGTTTGTTGGACCACAAGTTGGTTCTGAATTAAGAGATCAGGGTGGCTTAGGTATGTTGGTTGCACTGTTTATGATTCTTATGTACGTAGCATTTAGATTCCAATATAAGTTTGCATTAGGAGCCGTAACAGCATTAGGTCATGACGTAGTAATTATTCTTGGTTTATTTTCAATTTTTGCATGGGATTTTGATTTAACCGTTTTAGCGGCACTATTGGCGGTTATAGGCTATTCACTAAACGATACAATTGTTGTCTCTGACAGGATTAGAGAAAATTTTAGAATTCAAAGAGAGATGGAACCAATGCAAATGATAGATTTATCTTTAAATCAAACTCTTGGTAGAACAATTGTTACATCTTTGACAACGTTATTAGTTCTTTTTGCATTATTTATTTTTGGAGGAGAAATGATCAAGGGCTTTAGTTTAGCTTTGATTTTAGGCGTTCTGGTTGGTACTTATTCATCAATTTATGTTGTTGCAAACATGCTAATGTCATTAACATTAATACAAGAAGATTTAGCTGTTCCTGAGCCCGAAGGTGCTGATCTTGATGAACTACCTTAAGCTTTGAAGTGGGGTTTCACAGACTTAAGTATTGATTTATATACTTTTGGTGTTGAGCAAATAAAGTGATCACTATCTAGGTATTTTGGATCTCCATTAAAATTACTTATCAATGCTCCAGACTCTTGAGCAATAAGAAGGCCTGCTGCAACATCCCAAAGCTTGGCTCCATGAGCCCAAATAGCATCTAATCTGCCAGTTGAGATGTAAGCTAAATCAAGCGCTACAGAACCTGAAGTTCTAATAGATAAATCCTGATTGGCAATTTCTTTATACGTTTTATCAAAATCATAAGAATATTCTTTTTTTATTTCATTATTTGTAAAAAATGAAACCATTGATCCTTCTAGACCTTGTTGTTTGCTTACTCTTATTTTTCCATTATTTAAATCTGCTCCAGAACCTTTAGATGCAGAAAATTCCTCTCTTCTTAATGGATCAATTATTACTGCTGTTGTTGGCACCTCATCAATAAGAGAGCATAAGGATAATGCGAAGTGAGGATAACCGTTTATAAAATTTGTTTCACCATCAATTGCTTTTAATACCCATGTTATATTTGAATTATTAACTTCTGAACCTAACTCAGCACCTAGAAAATTATCTTCGGGATAAAATTTTCTTATTTCGTCAATAACAATACCTTCAACTCTTCTGATAATCGCCTTGAGGTAACCATCTGGACCACCCTTAGATTTTTCTAAGCTATGAACTTTTTTTACAGCAAATTCGAGCTCATTAGCACCTTTTCTAGCAGCAATTTGATTTACATTTAATAAAGCTTGAATCGACATGTCGCTATTGTAATGGAAATGGAGATAATAGGCATATGAGTTTTAAAAGTAATTTAATTAGCATTGTGTTAGTTGAGACATCTCATCCTGGAAATATCGGCTCTGTTGCAAGAGCCATGAAAACAATGGGACTCTCTAAATTATCACTAGTTAATCCTAGAAAATTTCCTTCAGGCGAAGCAAATGCCTTATCAGGCAACGCTGGAGACGTTTTAGAGAATGCTCAAATATTTAACTCGATAGAAGAAGCCATCAAAGATAGCATTTTTGTTTATGCAACATCTTCAAGAAGCAGAACTATTCAATGGCCTACAGTTCATGTAGAAGAGGGCGCCTCGCTAATCAATAATCAGGTTACATCTGATAAAAAGGTTTCTATTATATTCGGTAGAGAAGACAGGGGCCTTACAAATGAGGAACTTCAACTCGCAAATACCCATATTGAGATTCCAGCAAATCCGGATTATCCAGTATTAAATTTAGCAATGTCAGCTCAAATAGTATGTTATGAAATTTTTAAATCTCATTTTGATAAAGAGGCCAGAGACTGGCATGATTATCCTGAAGTTGACTCAGAAAACCTTCAAATGTTAATAGATCATTTTATTGAAACAGCAGTCAATATAGATGTAATTCATCCAGATAATCCTAAAAAGATTATTTCTAGAATAAAACGAATGTTTTCAAGACTTCATCCCGATGAAATGGAGACAAGCTTTTTAAGAGGTTTTTTAGCAGCGATAAATAAGAAGCTAAAATAGTTATTATTTACTTTGCTAATTGCTTTTCATTCCATATAATACGTCTCGCATCACGTCCCGTTCGTCTAGAGGCCTAGGACACCGGGTTTTCATCTCGGCAACAGGGGTTCGACTCCCCTACGGGATGCCAATTTACTAAGAAGCCCACAATAGTGGGCTCTTTAATTTTTTCAAATCAGAGCTAACTTCCAGCAAAAGGTGTTCCAAAAATTCCAACAGCTAGTTCTGCCCAGATCAGTATAAAAATAATCACTAAAATAAATATTATTAAAAATTTGAATTCAGAAGAGCTTAGATAGTAAAGAATGAGATTTATTAATATACTAAAAGAAAGTATGAGCAAAGTCATAAACAAAAAATCAAACCCGCTCCAATCTAGCTCAAAAAAAATTACACCCATTAAAGGAACTAAAAGAACAAGAAGCGGAAAGAAAATTTTTCTCAATTTATATTTTGTTTTTAGAGTTTTAATTTATAAGCTATGTATCCTAAAAAGATACTTACAAATAAAGATAAAACTGGTGGAATTACATATCCCCAAATAGACATCTGACCATCAAATAAGAAATTTAGAAGATGAACCAAGGCTGCGGCATAAAAGAATATCTTGGCAATTCTATTTTGATTCATAGCCACATTCGAACATTTTGTTTATATTTTAAGAAATCTTCTCCAAACAATTTTTCCATAACTTCTTCTTCGGGCCTAATTTGAAATTTAATTATGTAGATAGCAAATAGAAGAGTGAAAAGGATACCGCCAATCACATTAAACATTAATGCTAAGCCTAATAAAATTAGAGCCATACCCAAATACATCGGATTTCTTGAGTATTTAAAAATACCAGAGGTAACTAATGAAGAGGCGTTTTCAATTTTTATTGGATTTACAGTTGTGTTTTGCTTTTTGAATAAACTTACAGCTGATACAAGTACATAGAGTCCACAAAAGTAAAAGATATAACTTAATATAGCCAAAAATTCTAAATTAGATTCTGGGAAGTATTCTTTTGAAAAATATATACATAACCCAAAGAACAAAGTAACAATTGGTGGAGGTATTTTATTTTTCATAACTTCATACTAATCAAAGTGATTTCTTTTGACAAACTTTTTAATAGTTAGATTAGGCTTATTGATTTAAGAACTTATTTTATATATATAATTTGTATACATTTACATTCTTTGGTAATATTTAATTAAATCGTTCATCCTTAAGGGGACGGAAGTAGTCGCAAGACGAAGGAACGCATTATCATCGTTCATCTCGCAAGAGACGGAAGTAGGTAATGGTACCGAAGGAACGCATCTTTTTAAAAGGAGATGTTATGAATGCAATGTACATTCAAAAAAAAACCAATACACCTAAGATAGGGGGCATCATGTTGCAACTAGCAATAAATAAGCTCAACTATAATTTACGTTCACAAAATAAAGCTGAGCATAAGTCCAAGCCTAAAAAGGATGTATTTTTTCCTTACTATTTGTAAGGTTAAATCAAAAAAGAGAGCTTATAGCTCTCTTTTTTATGCATGAAATATTATTTATATTAATATCTTATACCTAATTAATATTTGACTTAACAATTTAAGGTGAGAGAATAATATTACATTTATTAAATAGGAATAAACATGAAAAAATTAATTACTATGCTATTACCAGTCATATTTATAGCTAGCTGCTCAATGGAAGAGGGCTCTGATCAAGTTGCTGATTCCCTTGATACAGAATTTTTTACTGAATTTATGCCATGTGAAGCTGGCCCAGACTTTAATTCAGAAAATATGACCGCTATGATTTCTGAATGGCAAAAACTCTTAACTGCTGCCGAACTTCAAGGTGTTTGGGGTTACGCACCGGCTGTTGACACTAATTCAGTTGGTCAAACTGGTTGGTGGGAAATTCAATGGACTTCTCAAGAAGCTGCTGATGCGGCATGGGAAGAGTGGGTAAAAAATGAAGATGCTACTGCTTGGCAAGAAAAATATGCCACAGTATTGCAGTGTGATGGTGAATCTAGAAATGCTTTTGACAGTGTTTTTCCAATTCCGTCAGCTACTTACGGAGAGTTACCTGATTCAGGCTATTTTTATACTGAAGTATATATTTGTGAATTCAACGAAGGTTACACAAAAGATAATGCTGTTAATTTCCTTTATGGATTTAGAGATGCTGTAGCATCAGCTGATTATGCCGAAACCTCCTATCATTTAGGCAACTACTTCTTTCATGATGATCCATCGAGTTTCTTATGGATGAATTTTACAAATAGTAAAGATTCAATGGATAAGGCTAGTGAATCTTTTGAGGGGAGTGTAAGGGATAAAATGTTCCCATTATTTAGTGAGTTTGCATCATGTGGCGAGCAACCTGATCTTTATAATGGCTTTACACTTTATTGGTCTGAAGATAAAGAGTTTATGCCAACTTTTCCAGCAAACTAAAATTAATTATTTAGGTTATTTTTAAAACATAAAAAAAGAGAGCATAAGCTCTCTTTTTTTTACAAAATTTATGTCTACCAATTAAAAAATGGAGTATCTTTAAAGTCTTCACCTCTAATTTGAACGGTAGTATTCATATATTGTCCTTGAACAAACATTTGGTTTACCAATAAAACTAGATCTTCCTTGGTAGTGTTTTTAATATGATTAATCATTGATTGATTAGAATCAAATTCATAGTTTCCTTCGCTCCAATCTTCTAAATAGGTTGATGATTCAACAAAAAGATTTTCAGCTTCTTTTTCTAACTCTTCAATCATGGCTTTTTTCACATTTTCTATTGTTTCATTATTAAGATTTTTAAATGCAACAGCAAAACCATAATTAAAACCCATTACTTTTTCTTTTAGCTCTTTAAGATTATTACTATCACTAACAATCACTGTAGATAGAGTTGGATATTCATTTGTTTCTGAGCTGAAACTTGATGCGATATAACCAACTTCTTGATTAGTTCTCAATTCATTAAAGAATGTGGGTCTAAAAAGTTTATTTATAAGTGATAACTGTGCAGTTATTTTCTTTGATTTTTCAGGATAAATATAATTATCCAAAATTCCAACCCCGTCTTTTGGTATTGAAACTTTTTTCATCATCGCAGTTCCTGGCACAGACTTAAAAACAGGCTTGTATCTATAATGAGTTAATTGAGATGATGGACCCATGATTTTTCTTAGTTCTTTTGCAAAATCTTTAACTTTTGTTGGGTCATAATTGCCATATGCATAAATATCCAGAAAAATTGAACTTTTAAACTCTTTATGGGTATTAAGAATGCTTTCAAGGGTTACATTTTTCATAGCTTTTATGACTTGCGATCTATTCCAGCGAGATGTTTTATCTAGTTCTGAATCATAAGTAAATAATTGATTGCTTATTTCATCTTCTTCAGCATCCTCAAGACTATCTAATATAACTTTTTTAGCATTTTCAAGCTCCCAATCTTTAATGTTAAAGGTTGCAAAAGATTCCATGAGCTCTTTAGCATATTTTATTTGATTCAGAGATCTTCCAACAAAAATGAAGCTTAAATTACCATATTGATCTGGTTGCGGTATGATGCTTACACCTGCACCTCGATAAGCTTTAGCAAGCTTGCTTCTATTTTTTTTAAAGAAATGATAAAGAATTAAACTTAACTCAGCTTCTATTTGAGCACTTTTACCACTCGTTGGAGACATTAAGTTTACTTGCATTATGCCTTTATTATTTTTGTGATTTATACTTTGAGATAAGAAGGCTTGTACTGCATCTTCTGAGTAAACGATTTGGGGTGTTTCATACTCTTTTGATGCAAATGTTATATCGTTAATATCATCAATAGAAATTACTTCTGGTTCAGGTAGATAAATAGCAATTTCAGTACTTCCCCAATTATTTATTTCGTCTTGTGAAATAGACTCTAATCTATAAGAACCATCAGCATACTTTAGATCGATTGACGTTTCCTCATCAGGACTTAGGTGATATATACGAACATTAGAAGGGGATAATTGTGATAGTACATCTCGAATGGCTTTTTCATCGAAGGAATCAGTTTTTAATCCATAGTCAATTAAGTTTTTAACAGGAACATCAAAAATTTGACTACCAAAATTTACAGCTAAGTTTAATGCTTGAGGTGGCGAATAATCTTCAAACTCTCTATCATTAATAGCCTTCATTTCATCATAATATTTTTCATTAATACCTTGAGTGGATATTAAATCAATATATTTAAAAGCTAAATTTATTATTAGGTCTTTGTTAGCCACTCCTTTATCTGTGAGAATAAAATCTATGAATACTGCTCCATCGGCTCCCCACACATTAGGGTTTATAGAAGCACTTCCGCTCTCGATATATCCTTCATTAGTAAGATAAGAATACAAAGAATTTTCTTCCTGAGAGTTTAAAAGTCTTGAAACATACTGATTTGGTTTAGATTTCCATTTATCTCTGTTATCTGTGAATGGAAATTCTAGCGTTAGGGAAGGGGTTCCAGTTTTAGTTTGAACATAAATATTTTTTAAAAGACTGTCATCAAGATATCCAGACTGTGTTGTTAAGGGTCTTTCAATATTTTTATTCTTAATGTTTCCAAAATATTTTTTTGCATATGATTTAAGTTGGCGCGGTGTTTGATTGCCAACAAGCACTAATTTCATTAAATTTGCTGAATAATATTCGTTATAAAATTCTCTCAAAGATGATAAAAGAATTTCTTTTTCTCTAGATAATGTTTCGTTATTACCAACTCCTAACTGAGATTTAGGATGATTTGGATTTGATGTATTTACACTTACTCGGTTTACAACAAATTGATCTCTTTGTCTTGCAAGCAACCATTCAGAATTAACAGCGCTGATCTCTTTTTCAACCATAGAAGCATCAAAAAGAGGAGCCTTTATAGCCGAACTAAGTCTATCAAGTGCTTGAGAAAACATTCTGCTATTAATAGAAAATAGGTAGGTTGTTTGCTCTGCAGCAGTAAATGCATTAGTTGATCCTCCATTTTCACTTATAAACTGCATATACTCGTTTGGAGATTTGTATTTTTCTGATCCCATAAAAATCATATGTTCAAGAAAATGTGCTATACCTTGGGCATTTTCAGGGTCTTGAAACTGTCCCACCCCAACACTTAAAGTTGCAGCTGATGTTGTAAGCTTTGGATCACTTACCGTGACAACTTCTATACCATTTTTAAGAGTAAATGTTGAATATTCTCTTGGATCATTTGGACTTTTGTTTATATCAGCTGCAACATTTAATACAACTAAACTAGTTACAAGAAATAATGTTGTAAATTTTTTCATAATTTTAGTTTTAAAGTTTAGATTTAATATATTATACCAATATTTTATGTCAAGCAAACTTGACATTTTAAAGAGAATATTAAATCTTGTAGAATTAAATACATGAAAATTATCTTACTAGTATTTTTTGTTTTCCAAATTATTTATGCTGATGATTTTAATGCTTTAATTGAGGAATATCCTTCCACAAATGATAAAAATAAAATAAACATCGTTATAAAAGATAATATTGATATTAAAGGTTCAATAACATCTGCAGGTTCAATATCATTAAAAGATAATATTGCTCAAAAAAATGCCTTCTTGATTGAAAAACTCTTGAAAAATGGATTTCACATAAAAGGTAAAGCTAATTTATCTGAATGGGCAAATTTTCGATCAACAAAATCTGTAAGTGGGTGGTCAAGCATAAACGGACAAACAACACATCATCTTAATCCAAAATATAATCCTTGTGGATCTAGTTCAGGATCTGCAGTTGCAGTTGCTTCGGGTATTGTTGAGGTTTCTATAGGAACAGAGACCAATGGATCAATAACTTGTCCAGCATCAGTTGCAGGTATTGTTGGAATGAAACCAACTGTTGGTCTTGTAAGCAGAACTGGAATAATTCCTATCGCTGAATCCCAAGATACTGCTGGACCTATGGGAAAAACAGTTCAAATAGTTGCAAGAACTTTACAGGCTATATCAGGTCCAGATTCAAGTGACCCTATGACTGCTAATATACCAAATGGATTTAATTATAATTTTCTTGAGAATGTAACAAATAATAATCTTCATGGAAAACGCTTTGGTGTTCTCAAATCAGGTTTCAATAATCAATATGGAAAAATCTTTCTAGATAAATTAATTCTTGATGTTGAAAGACTTGGTGGAGAAATTATTTTTATTGAGGATAAAAGAAAATATCCATCTCAAGAGGAATATACAGTTTTGCTATACGAGTTTAAACATGGACTTGAAAGTTACCTTGAGTCATCGAGTGCATCCAAAAAAACCCTACAACAAATAATTGATTTTAATGAAAAAAATTCTGAAAGAGTCATGCCTTTTTTTGGCCAAGAAATTTTTTATGCCGCAGTAGAAGCTTCTAAAAATTATTCTGCTTATATTGAGGCTAAAAAAGTTTTAAAAGAAGTAACCAACGAAACACTAGATTTAATGGATCAATATAATATTGATGCCTTTATAGGTCTTACTAGAGGTCCAGCTTGGAAGATTGATTATCAAGGTGGTGATAGGCTTGCTTCAGAAGAAGTTTTATCTTTTGGTAATGGTGGATACGCAGCTTTTGGCGGATTGCCACATATCACAATACCGTATTTCAATATCGAAAAATTTCCAGTTGGTATTTCATTAATAGGAAGGCCATGGTCAGATGCTGAAATTATTTCATATGCTGCTGCGCTAGAAATAGAGTCAGTGCTATAGTAATTAAATAGGAGGAAATTATGGAAAAAGTTTTAGTTACAGGAGCAACAGGTTACATAGGTTTGCATTGCATTAATCAATTACTCAATCAAGGTTATGCAGTTAATGGGTCAATAAGATCTCCCGAAAGAAAGGATGAAATAATAAATGCATTAAAGAGTCATAATACATCTACAGAACATCTTAATCTCTATACATTTAATTTAACTGAAGATAGTGGATGGGATGAGGGTATGCAGGGGTGCGACTATTTATTGCATGTAGCATCCCCAATTTCATTGGAACATACAGACGAAGAATATTTCGTTCAACCTGCTGTTGATGGTGTGAAAAGAGCATTAAGGTTTGCAAAAAAACATAATGTAAAAAAAGTTGTACTTACTTCATCTGTAGCTGCAATCTTTGACACTTTGGAGAAAAAAACTTCATTTGATGAATCAGATTGGTCGGATCCAAATAATCCATCAATAAGTGCTTACTCAAAGAGTAAAACGTTAGCAGAAAGAGCGGCTTGGGAATTTGTAAAAGACGAAAAATATCCATTTGAACTTGCTGTTATAAATCCTGCTCTTGTTGTTGGGGCTTCTATCTCAGGCGATATTGGTGAATCAAATAAAGCAGTTGAAATGGTAGCAAGCGGAAGAATGCCTGTAGCAGTTCCATTAATGTTTGGATATGTTGATGTCAGAGATGTCGCTGCAGCTCATATTCTTGCAATGCAAACTCCAGCTTCCAATGGTGAGAGATTTGCATTAGTAGAAAAAGATTTATGGTACACGGACGTAGCTAAAATTTTAAGAGAAAATGGATTTGATAAAGCACCAACTATAGGTATTCCTGTTTGGTTAGCAAAAATCCTTGCTAATTTTAACAAGGAGCTAAAACTAACACTTCCTTATTTAGGAAGAAAAAGAAGCATAAAAAATACAAAAGCTAGAGAAATATTAGGATGGAATCCAAGGCCAGCTGAGGAATCAATAATTGATATTGCAAATCAAATGAAAGATTTAGGAATGCTCAAATAATTCCAGGAATAATAGCCTTCCTATTTTTGGGATAGTCAGCAAACTTCTCTTGATACCATTTATGATGAGCTAGAGCACGTGGAAACAAGTTTGCGATAGTCCATAATGCAAATACAAGTCCAGCAATACTCCAGGTTAAGATAGCCCATCCTATCCATTCAATAATTTCACCAAAATAATTTGGCGCTGAAATATATCTATGCATGAATTTATTTGGAATATGATAACCAGGACCGTTATTTTTTCTTAAAGAGACAATTAAATAATCAGACCTAATATTAATAAACATCCCAATAGTAAATATCAATATACCTATAAAAAATACAGGACTATTTAACCAATCTTGTGCATAGTCAGTAAAATAAAATATTCCTAAAGCCTGAATATTTACATTAACTATGTTAAAGAAAAATGCTGATATAGCTATAGATATAGGCATTTTTGGATTTGTCATATCTATTATAAATGGATAAATAAAAGATCTATGTACGTAGTGAATTAACCATATTGTTAGAAAAATTTTATGCACATCAAGAAGCTTATCTTGAGCAAGCCAAACATAAATTATCATTAAAACTACACACGGTGATTCCATCACAACCCAGCCAGCTCTTGCTGAAATATTATTACCCCAGCCTTTTCTTATGTGTCTGCCGTAGGGAGCATCAACATAAAATAAATAAACAAAAGTTACAAAGGCAACTAGAATCCAAAAAATAATAAAACCGAAAAAAATATTCATAACAATTTATTTGAACATGATATGCAAATTTTTAAGTATATAAAAGTTTACAGTTTTAGTATGAAATCATAAACTTGATTAGGGAGAGTTAACTCATGGAAACTAAAACTTACGATTTTATTATTTTAGGAGCGGGTTCAGCTGGATGCGTTTTAGCAAATAGGTTGAGCGAAAATCCAAATTTTAGTGTTTGTCTTATTGAAGCAGGCTCAAAAGATAGTGATATCAGACTTCATGTACCACTTGGTTTTGCTTTTCTTGGCGATAAAAGTAAATATAGCTGGAATTATGATACCGTGCCGCAAAAAGAATTTGAAAAAGTTTCTATAACAGAGCCAGCATCTTCAGTTGTTGATTCAGCTGGTGGTGTTCATGAGGTTGAATCTGAGATAATGGAACACAGAAGAGGATTTCAACCTAGAGGTAAGACTTTGGGGGGCTCAAGCTCTATTAATGCAATGTTGTACGTACGAGGTCATGCTTGGGATTATGATCATTGGGCGGAGCTAGGAAATGATGGTTGGTCTTATAAAGATGTGTTACCTTACTTTAAAAAATGCGAGCATAACGAGGTTTTTAATAATGAATATCATGGACAAAATGGTCCTCTAAACGTATCGAAGATAAGACACAAAAATAAATCTGTAGATGATTTTGTTAAAACAGGATCATCTATTTTTGGATACAACGAAGATTTTAATGGAGAAAGTCAAGAGGGTATTGGTTATTATCAAACAACACAAAAAAAAGGTAAAAGATGTAGTGCTGCAAAGGCATATCTTGTGCCAATACTTCATAGAGATAACTTAACGATATTAACTGACACTAATGTTAAAGAAATTAATATTTCTGATGAAAGAGCTACAGGTGTCCAATGTATAGATGAAGAGGGTAACGAATTTACTGTAAATGCATCAAAAGAAGTTCTATTATCTTCAGGCGCCTTTGGCTCGCCACAAATTTTACTTAGATCAGGAGTAGGTCCCTCTGAAGAAATAACTAAACATGGAATTGAGCACAAAATAGATTTACCAGGAGTAGGTAAAAATCTTCAAGATCACATAGATTTCATTACTGTTCATAAGCACAAATCAATAAATCTTTTGGGCTTTTCTTTAGGAACTTTATTTTTGAAATATCCCTATGAATTAATTAAGTATATGTTATCTAAAACAGGTATGTTTACATCTACTGTTGCAGAGGCAGGCGGTTTTATTAGATCAAGAAATGATATTGATATTCCAGACATCCAATTGCATTTTGCACCAGGAATGATTGTTGACCATGGAAGAGAGCAATTATGGGGAACTGGAATAAGTTGCCACTCATGTTTATTACGTCCTAAATCAAGAGGTGAGGTCACATTACAATCTGCTGATCCTGCAGATGATCCTATAATTGATCCAAAATTTTTATCCCACCCAGAGGATCTAAAAGATATGGTTGCTGGCTACAAAAAAATGATGAAAATTATGAATAAAGAACCCATCTCAAAATATACAAGCAAACATGTTATGAAGCCTATTGATTTAGATGACGATGAGGATATTGAAAAAGCCATAAGAGAGTCAGCAGATACAGTCTATCATCCTGTTGGAACATGTAAGATGGGAAGTGATGAAATGGCTGTTGTTGATAACAAGCTTAAAGTTCATAAAGTTAAAAGTCTAAGAGTAGTAGATGCTTCAATAATGCCTACATTAGTTGGTGGTAATACAAATGCACCCACAATTATGATTGGGGAAAAAGCATCAGATATGATCCTTAAAGACTGGCAATAGATGTATCTCAAACTTTTTTCACTTCTAATTTTTTCATTAACTAGTACTTCCATGGTTATTATTGATGTAAGAACTGAGGATGAATGGAATACTGGTCATATTGATGGAGCAATTAATGTAGAGTGGCAAGATATTCTTAAAATTTCATCTACCATTAAAAAAGATGAAGAAATTTATCTATATTGTAGGAGCGGTAATAGATCCGGTAAGGCCAATAAAATATTAATTGATGCAGGTTATCTCAATACTATTAATGCAGGAAGTATCAAAGAAGCTAGTGAGCTTTTAGGTATAAATATTATTTATTAATAATAGATATGATTTAACATGGTATAATGTATACAGTGTAAACATTATAATGTAAGCTTCACCCAACGTTTAATTATTAAACACAATTAATCCCTATATATTATTAAGGTGCCAATATGAATAAATTGATTAAATCATTGTTTACTGGCTTATTATTTATTTCACTTCCATCTTATGCTGGTGACATGAATTTTGAAGCTAAAGAAAATATAGTTTTAAAAGGTAAAATTTCTACTGTTAAAACTTCAAAAAAATATAGAAACGTTGAAGCATGTCAAGCCCTGTGTGAATCAAGAAGCTCATGTGTAGCATTTACCTTAAATACGTCTAAAGGTAGTTGCACAATTTTAAAGAACGTTTCAAGTGAAGTTTCAAATGAAGATTCAATTTCAGGCATTAAGAAATAGTTAATTTTAAATTAATTACAAAAGTGGGGCTTATATGCCCCATTTTTTTTATTAGTTAAACTTATATAAGAGTTACAATACTTTAATGTCAATTTTTTCTAACTTTCTTAAAAAAATAGATCAGCCGAAGAGAATTATTTCTTTTGATGGTGGTGGTGTGCGGGTTATTGCAGGTATTGTTTTTTTAAGAAAGTTAGAAATTGAAAGCGGCCGTAAAATTTCAGATATATTTGACATGTTTATTGGTACTAGTGCTGGAGCTTTTAATGCATCTTGTTTTGCAGTTAATGCCATGACCGTAAATGAACTAAAAACATACTGGTCAAAAGATTATTTAGAAAAAATAATGCAGACCTCTTTTTTCTGGGATCAAGCTTCATTGATTCAAGCAAGACCAAGATATGAATCTAAAGGTAGGATAGATATGCTAAAAGAAATTTTTGGAGACAAAGAATTAGGTGACTCATCAAAACCTTTGCTTACACTTTGTTACGATGTAGAAAAAAGATCTCATGTAATTCATACAAGTTTTTTAACTCCAAAAGTAAGTCTTGTGGATGCTATATCTGCATCAAGCGCAGCTCCAATGTATTTTCCTACATATCAAATGAAAAATGGTTCATGGATGATAGACGGAAGTATTGTTACCAATAATCCAACTTTAATTGGTTTTAATCATGCAAAAAAGTACTTTGAAAGCGACAATATAAAAGTATTAAGTATTGGTGCTGGCATAAACAAAAATAAAATTAAAGGTGAATCATCATCAAAATGGGGTGGTGTAGGCTGGTTAAGAAATGACATTATAGGAATGATGTTAGATTCAGAGATTCATAACAACATTGCTGAGGATGTAATTAATAAAAATTACTTAAGAATTAATTCCTCTCTTGGAAAAATAAATAAAATGCTTGATGATGATTCAGAAGAGAATTTAGAAAAAATTCATTTAATGGGTCTTCATTGGTGGGAAGAATTTGGAGAAACAGCGCTTAAATTTATTGAAGATTAATATTTTTTACTATTCAGCAAATTTTTACTGTAAGATACACCTTTTTCATTAATAGGATACTATGAACATTTACGTTGGAAACATCTCATGGGGTATGACTGATCAAGACCTCGAAAACCTTTTTGCAGAACACGGTACTGTAACTTCTGCAAAAATCATAACTGATAGAATGACAAATCGCTCAAGAGGATTTGGTTTTGTCGAAATGAGTGATGGAGCTGAGGCAGCTATTGCAGCACTCAATGAAACAGAGGTTGAAGGTAGAAAACTAGTTGTAAACGAGTCCAAACCTAAAGATTCAAGATAAGTATTATCTAATATTTACTAAAAACAATTTTCTTTTTTACTCTTAAAATATGTAAAAAATTTACATTATTTATCTTTTATATATAATTCTTGACATTTATTTTACAAAAGGTTTAAATGCGATGGAATTATTTTTTCATTAGGGGGAAATTCGTGTACAAATATTTATTATCATTAATGGTGTTATTACCTTTATCAACTGTTTCATTAGCACAAGATGCTGATGAGGATGAAGCTGAAATAGAAGAAGTTGTAACAACAGGTATTAAAAGAAGTCTTATTGACGCAATATCTATTAAAAGAGATAACGTTGGAGTCATGGAAGCTATTACTGCTGAAGACTTCGGTAAGTTCCCAGATGGAAACTTAGCTGAATCACTTGCTAGGGTGTCCGGTGTAGGTATTGATAGAAGCAATTTAGAAGGTGAAGGAGTTGCAGTTAGGGGTTTTGGTCCTAACCTTAATTTAGTTACTTTAAACGGCCGTCAAATGCCAACAGTGCCTGGTCAATGGGGAGGCGGAAGATCATTTAACTTTGGTGATATAGCATCTCCTGGAATCGCTGCAGTTGAGCTGTATAAATCAACAAATAACTCTTTACCTTCTGGTGGTATAGGTTCTACCATAAATATGGTTACAACAAAACCATTAGAAGTAGATGGAACAAAATCATCTATAAGTGTTGGATACGTTCATGACACTTCCAGTACTAAATCTGAAACACCTGAAATTTCTGTTTTATATGCAACGAACAGAGATTACTGGGGCTTCTCATTTTCTGGATCTTATCAAGATAGAAACAATAGAGAAGAGGGAACTAGAGAATCAAATTGGTTCAATCCTTCAAGACTTGCTAGAGAAGAACTTTACAACAGATTGGATATCTATGACGCAGCAATCGGACAGACTTTGGTTGACAATAACACAAGAGCTGATGGGATTACTTTTTATCAAGAGCCTACTGCTTATCAAATTAAAGATAATGATAGATTGAGAAAAAATGCTCAATTAACTTTTCAGTTTGCATTCAATGACAGAGTCACATCTACACTTGATTACACATACAGCGGAGTTGAGTTTAGTTCAGTTGGTCAAATGTTTGGTACATGGCTTGGTGCATGGGATACACTTGAGGGAACTATTAACTCAAATGGTGTCTTTACTGATGTAGTTGTAGGAAACAGGGCATATGATCATCAATTAATCTGGGGTGATACTTCAAGTGCTAACAAATCAATCGGTATGAATCATGAGTTTATTGTAAACGATGCTCTTACAATTACCTTTGATGCTCATAGCTCTTCAGCCTTAAAAAACGGTACAGAGCTTCCAAATGAAATGGCTATTGGAACTAATAAAAGATCAACTGTTACTCATCTTAATGGCGGTTCATCTGGGATTAATAGTTTTTCATTTGCTGATGACTATACATCGTCTGACTATTATTTAGGTGGACTTCTTGCTAGAGATGCTTATAAGAAGAATGAGATGAATCAATACCAATTAATTGGTGAGTGGGTAAACTTAGACGGTGGATTGGTTGCAAGTGTTGATTTTGGTATATCAAAAACTGTAAGCAAATTTAAAGACAGAAGATACGAAGAAAATAATCAACTAATTGGTGCTAGTGCAGATGATTTTGCTGACAGTCTCTTTGTGAAGACTGACCTTGGAGATTTCATGGATGGTTTTAATACAACTCTTGGAACCTCATACTATTTTGCCGTAGATAAAAATGCTGCAGTTGCTGCATTTGAAGCTGCAGGAGGATCCCTTGATGTTGGCCCAATAGATCTTAATGAAAGGGTGCAAGAAGATCTTGAATCTGCATTTATTCAATTCAACATGGAAACAGAATTCAATGGCAGACCTTTAAATATTATTGCAGGTGTAAGATATGAAACATCTGATACTGCTTCAACTTCTCTTGAAGCAGCACCAACTTCAATTAGAGTTGATTATATAAATGGCCTTGATTATATAAGAGGTGATGTTCTTGATGCTCCGAGAATGGGTGAAACAGAAGATGTTCTTCCAAGCTTAGCAATGTCATATTCGCTGAGTGACAATGAAGTATTAAGATTCTCAGCAAGTAAAACCTTAGCAAGACCAAATTTACAAGAGAAAAGATCTGGTTTTGTATATGGTAATGTTGATTTTTATAATCCTACTGCCGATGGAGGTAATCCAAACCTTGAGTCTTTGAAATCTACTAATTTTGATTTAGCTTATGAAAATTATTACGCAGAGGGAAGTTACTATGCTGTTAATATTTTTAGAAAAGAGATTACAGATTTTATTTCAAATGAAACAAGATATGAAAACCTCTTTGGTCTTACTAATGCAGCTTATGGTGAAATAATTATGGCTGCAAGAACTTGTACAGATGAATGGGTGCAAGCTGGAAGACCTGATTTCGTTGCTTCATATGGTGACCCGGGATCATGGACATATTGCGTATCGCAACAATCATTATGGGGTCAACCAGACTTATCTGATGACTATCGTCAGGCAATGTGGGTTGCATTAGCGATGGCTGCGCACGGTGGAACATTGCCTGAAACTTGGAATAATGGTTGGGCTTTTGATTATGGAGGAGGTTCACCCAATTGTAATGATTTTGGTTGGTGGAGATGTAATCCTGGATACATAGACTCAACTTCAAGCGATCCACTTGCGCTGTTTAGAATTTCACAGCCTAAAAATCTTGAAGAAGGTGATGTTTCCGGTCTTGAGTTAACATTGCAGCACCTTTTTGAAGGAACTCCATATGGTATGCAGTTTAACTATACAAAAATTACTGGTGGTGATGTAGATATCGATAGAGACGATGTTGGACCTCAATTTATACTTCCAGGTTTTGGTGATGCAGGTAACCTATCTGTTTTCTATGAAGATGATAAGCATACATTCAGAGTTGCTGCTAACTACAGAGGCGAAACTGTAGCTGGCTTTGGTAACTATGAACAACCACTTTATGTTGAAGAAAGATTGCAAATCGATGCTACTTATCAATATAGAGTTAATGAGAACACAACAGTCTTCTTGGATATGATGAATATTAATGATGAGACAACTCGTCTTCATGCAAGATATTCAGAAATGTTATTCTTAGCGCAAGATCATGGACCTATATTTAAATTAGGATTTAGAAGTAATTTTTAATACTAATTTTTAAGATTTAAAAAGAGGGCTTTGGCCCTCTTTTTTTTGTGTCAAATTTATTTTACACTCCTATAAGATGAATAAAAAAATATATATTTTATTGACTTTTTTAATAGTATCCTGTGGCGGCGGTGGCGGCGGTGGCGGAGATTCTGTAACACCTTCAGTTCCAAACCCTCCAACCTCAACTCCGTTCCAGTTAACTATTGGCCTTACAGAATTTACTGTTGATGAGGATGCTTCTTATTCGGCATCATTAGGTGCAATTGCAAATGAGCAAGTTACACTTACCTATGCTATAACCTCTACAACTACAAACGGTTCTTTGAGTTTAGGTACAAATGGTAATATCACATATTCACCGAATGAAAATTACTTTGGTTCTGATTCATTTCAATATTCTGTAACAGCTGAAGAAAAAAATGTAACTGAAAATGCAACGGTAGCTATAACTATTAATTCTGTTAATGATTTGCCGACAATAACATTCGTAACACCACCAAACTTTTCAAAAGAAACTCTTTTATATGATGTTGAGCAAACATTTGAAATTAATGTTGAAGATGTTGATAACCAAATTAGTGAAATGACCTTTGATATAAAATTAGGAGAGGAAATCCTACAAGGTAGTTTTACATCTAATACAGAAAATCCATCAACTGGTGAACTTAAATTTAATTTATTAAATCTTCAAAATGCTGGTCTTTATACTGCTGAAGTAAGAGTTTTTGATGGAGAGGATTATGATAGTGAGACATTTGAAGCATGGTTTGTATCTAATAGAAGAGAAATAAGAATTCAACAAGATACTGATCCAGATGATGGTTTTAGTGGTGGTGCAAAGCAAGCAAGAGATTATAAAACTTATTATTTATCTGGTGGTCCAAATGCAATGGGTAAAACTCAATACTTATTTATTGGAGATTCATTAAATAACGCTTCAGAGATAGAACTGTATAGACGCGCATTACTTGCTTCTGTTAATAAACTGAATGATTCTGATGCTAAAGATTTTTTTGATAAAGATTATTTTTCAATTGTTTCTGCAGAGCCAGTTATTCCTGATGGAACTTCTCCAGTAGGAATAAGAACTGGCTGTTATGACTGGGATGAAGATGTTTATTGCATTGATGATATGGATACTGCAATTCTTGAAGATCTTTTACCTAACTATACTCTCGTTTCAATTCTAACCCGTGTGCAGGGTAGAGGCGTTAATTTTGGAGATAGAAATATTCAAAGAATTGTAGAATCAGATCCCGAAAGAACACGTCATACCTTAATGCATGAATTAGGCCATGCGCATGGTTATATGGGAGATGAATATAGAACAGATGATGATAGAGATGTAAGTGAATATGCGGATGATAATGTAAATACCACAACCCAATCTGACGTAACCCTTGTAAAGTGGAAACATAACATTGAGGATCTTACAAATGTTTTAGGACAAGATGTACAAGTTTGCTACAACACTGGTGATGGAAGAATCTATGACAGAGATCAAAATCAATATGTTGAAGGAAACGATTGTGGATGTTTTGTAAATGAATGGGGTTCACCAGTTATCGATCCAGATACTGGAGAAGAAACATATCCATTTATTAGAAAAAATCCTGATTGCGCTAAAGTTGGATTATTTGAAGGAAATTATTACGGCGATTTTGATAATTATAGACCAACCTTCTGTTCAATTATGGATTCTTGCAATGAAGGTGGCTATGGTGCTGTAAATGTTGAAGGTTTTGCCGTTGGATCTATTCAAAACCAAGGTTTTTACTATGCTTTTAATCAACAAACTGATAATGCCAAGATTACATTTAACAGGGACTCTGCAGATTCTTTTAATGAATCAATTACAATAGATGCAAGTGATATAGAATATGATCCATCTAAAATTACCATCAAGTGGTATATTGATGGAGTTGAAGATACATCTAAAGAAAATCAAAAAACAGCAACTTTCAATAGACCATCCTCAGATACAGTGGTCATATATACCATTAAAGCAATAGATCTTACTGGCACAATAACAGCTGAGGATGATGTTTTAGATAATACTGATTTTTATGAGGGCATATTCCAGTCTAGCTTTATATGGAGTGATGGAACAGGTTTTGACCGTGATCCAAGCCCATCAGAATATACTAATTACAATTACGGATACATGAATGGTCCGTTAGGTTTTACATGGGGGGTAAATTGGTCAGCATACTAAAAAAAACATCAATATTTGTATCTATAATCATTAGTTTTAACATCTCTTCAGAAGAAGCTTCTGAGAAAAATAATTTTAGCCTTAAAGTTATAAGTGCTACAGATGGTTTGTCTGTAAAAAAAGAAGCAAAAATATATAGTGTTAATGCAAATAAAAATGGCATGTCAATTAAAAGTTCAAGAATTGATTTTCCTTCAGTTAATTCTTTAAGAATTTTTGATACGCCATCACGATCTGATAAATATGTTATTAAAATACTTGATAAAGATTTAAATACTATTCGCATCTTGGGATTAAAAAACCCTTTTTATATTCATGTTCAACACATAGACTTTGAAGATCGGCATATTTTTGGTGGAGCTATTGATCGTAATTTTGACATACCAATACCAATAGATTCTGATGCAGCTTTTATTTCTTTTAACGAACAAAATGAATTTGGTCTCCAAGAAATTAATAGAATTTCTATAGAGTAAATCAATTTTAAAAATTCACTTTACCTTTGTTAATTTAATCAAAAAATTCATCTTGAAAGCATATAACTTAGAGGGTATATTACTCATCCATGTGCGGTACTAGCTCAGTTGGTAGAGCGTCTGCTTGCCAAGCAGAAGGCCGCCGGTTCGAGACCGGCGTACCGCACCATTTCATATTTATATTTTTTTTAGTTTATTCTTTTATATGATTGTCAGGCTAGGTATCGTTTTACTTTCTCTGTCATCTTGTGGTGGTGGCGGAGGAAACTCATCAGGTGAAGTCTCTTCTGAAATGAATTCTTCAGAAACCCAAAATTTAAGTCAACAATGTACAGATTTTGATGGAAGTACCTATAACAGAACTTATAGATGTGAATTTAAACATAAAGGTATTGATAGGTACTACTATATACAGTTAGGCCACCCAGAAGCGGAAGGACAGAGTTCGATTTTGTTCAATCTTCATGGATACGGTAGTAATGCATTGGCTCAAATGCAGTATGCTGATTTTAGAGATTTGGCATATTCAAAAGATAAAAATTTTATCTTGATTCATCCACAAGGTGCTCCATTAAATACAGCTCTAGCTTCAAGTGTATCTCATTGGAATTCAGGAGCGTGGACTATTGGAAGTCCTGTTGATGACATTGACTTCATTAATACAATAATTGAGTTTGTTTCTAATATGTATAACATTAATAGTCAAAGAATCTATTCTACTGGTATGTCTAATGGTGGTTTTATGAGCTATCATCTTGCATGCAATTTAAGCTCTAAAATTGCTGCAATAGCTTCTGTAACTGGTTCAATGAGTAAACAAACACTTGAATCTTGTAACCCAAACCATCCTACAAGTATTCTACAAATTCATGGAACAATTGACGGGAGCGTCCCTTTTGATGGTAATTCTGCATTAGGAATGGAAAGCATTGATGATGTAATGAATTATTGGCAAGCCTATAATGGATGTAATTCTGAGCCCTTAATAAAAGTTGAAGACTATTTTGTACTTGGATTTGCTGTCGAACATCAAACTTTTCAAAACTGTATAAATGACGTTCAAGTTGAGCTCTATAAAGTAGAGGGTATGTGGCATACATGGCCATCAGAAGAAAGGTTTGGAATAAGTGCAACAGAAATAGTTTGGGACTTTATTAATAACTATGATATTGATGGGTACATAAATTAAGTACAAATTTTATACATTATTACTATCCATAACTCCAAATCATAATGTAGTATTTAATGATATTAATTTATAGGGAGAGAAGAATGAAATATTTATTATCGTCAATAATGGTTCTTTCATTAAGCGTAACATCTTTTATTAATGCAGAAGAAGGCCCAGTTTATGAGCCTAATGTTGCAGAATATTATGTTAGCTCATTTAAAGAGAATAAAGACATGGATGATATGATGAAATGGGCTGAAAAATGGAAAAAATGGGCCACAACCGGTGATGCTATTGAGCCAAATGCAGACTATAGAGCATCAATGTTAGTTCCATATTATGGAGTAAATTTAGATACCTTTGATTTTATTTGGCTTGGAATTAATTCTAATCCTGAAAAACAAGCAGCTGGAAATGATTATTGGGTTCAAAATGGAAGCAAGTTACTCAACGAACTTCCAGTTAATACTCCACAAGTAATTAATACTTGGCAAAGAACAGTTTCAGAAACACCTGATGGTACTGCAGGATATGTGGTTTACTCAGATTGTAGATATGGTGAGGGAGTAACTGGAGAACAACAATATAATGCTTACTATGCATATGCACAAGCAGCGAAAAAACTTGGTGATGTTGCTGGTAGAAAAATGATATGGCCTTCAATGGGAATAACACCTGGTTGGGATTATGATTATGTTCAGGCTGTATTCACATCGACAATATCAGATTATGGTAAAAACTGGAGCAATTTCTGGGGTTCTGCTGAAGAGATGCCAGAATATGAGGCATTAGAGGCCTTAGGTGGAGTATGTGAAAATCAAAGATCATTTTCAATTATTCCAATAAAAAATTAATTTAAGTATTGTTCATTTAAGGAGGCTTTATGCCTCCTTTTTTATTAATAGTGCATAATTATGCTATGAGCAATTATCAGAACCATATAGCTATAATAGGTGCAGGAATTGCAGGATTAGCCCTTGGTTGTATTTTAAAAAAAGCAAAAATTCCTGTAGTAATATTTGAAAAATCTATAAATGTTAGTGATTATGGTGCTGGGATATCTATTTCTCAAAATGGCATAAGAATTCTAAAACACCTTGATATCTATGATGAGATTGTTTCAACCTCATCCAATCCTCAAAAAGCAGTTTTCTTTTCCAATGATAAAAAGATAAATAGTTTTGATATTGATGTAATAACAACATCAAGACGAGTGTTATACAAATTTTTATATAATAAATATCTATCTATACATGGTGAAATTCTATTTGATCATGAATTATGTGATGTAAGTATTGATAAATTAGAACTTAAATTTTCAGGTGGTCAAGTATATAAGGTTAAGCATATTGCAGCCTGTGATGGCATTAAATCTATATGTAGGAAAAAAATAGATTATCATAAAGAACCAGTTTATAGCGGTTATTCAGTTTGGAGAGCAATTGTTGAAAAAAAACAAAAAAATACTCATACTTTTTTAGGACCAAATCATCATATTGTTACTTATCCAATTTCTGATTCAAAAATAAGTTTTGTTGCAGTTATCAAAACATCAAAAAAATACATAGAATCCTGGAAGTCTTCAGGTACATATGAAGAATTAAAAAATGATCTAGTTTTTAGCAATAAAAATTTCTATTCTTTTCTTAACGAAGAAACTCCTCTTTTTAAATGGGGAGTTTATATAAGACCGCATATAGAAAATATTAAATATAACAATCTTACTTTATTAGGAGATTCTGCTCACCCTATAGTGCCTTTTATTGGTCAGGGAGGATGCCTTGCACTTGAAGATGCATATATTTTCGGAAATTTATTAATTAAATATGATTCTGATATTAGTAAAGCCCAGAATGCTTATGAGGCTTTAAGAATCAAAAGAATAAAAAAAATTGCAAACATGTCCTTAAGACAAGGCTATCTTAATCATATTTCAAATCCAATAATAGTTTTCCTAAGAAATGTTGTTATGCGGTACTTGCCCTCATTGGCAATGAGATCTGTAAGAGATAACATTTGGAATTATGATCCCGAAAAAGAAATAAGAAATTTTAAATAATGATTGCTAATTTTTAGTATTGGTTATTTCATGCAAATTGCTATAATTCTTTGATGAATATATTTACAAAATTAGCCTCTTTTTTTAACAATCAAAAATCAGAAACTCAAGCATCTAATGCATCAGTATCTCTAACAATTTCAAATCATTTAAAAGATTTTTTAGAAAATGAAGTCCTTGAGGGTTTAGATATTTCTAAAGAGCATTTTTGGTCTTCTTTTGAAAAAATAGTTAACGAATTCTCTCCAAGAAATAAAGCCTTATTGCAAAAAAGGGAAAACATTCAATCTCAGATTGATAGCTGGCACATTGAACGTAAAGATCAAGATTTTAACCTTGAGGAATATAAAACTTTTCTAACAGATATTGGTTATATTGCTCCAAGAAGCTCAGATTTTTCAATATCAACTAATAATGTAGACCCTGAAATTAAAACTATTGCTGGCCCTCAGCTTGTTGTTCCTGTCATGAATGCAAGATTTGCACTTAATGCTGCAAATGCTAGATGGGGAAGCTTATATGATGCGCTTTATGGAACTGACGTTATTAGCGAGAACGATGGAGCTGAAAAAGTTGGTGGTTACAATCCTGTAAGAGGAGATAAAGTAATAGATTTTGCAAAGAATTTTTTAGATGAAACAGTTCCCCTTGAGCAAGGAAGTTTTAAGGATGTTCTAGGGTTTGAATTTGTTGATGGAAACCTTCAAGCACTCCTTCCAGATTTGGGTAAAGTTAGTTTAAAGAAACCTTCTCAATATGTTGGTTACAAAGATAACGGCAATGATTCGTATGATCTTCTGTTTAAAAATAATAATCTGCATTTTGAAATTCAAATCGATCCAAATCATCCTATTGGCCAAACTGATAAAGCAAGTATTAAAGACATTCTTATGGAATCAGCCATTACCACGATTCAAGATTGCGAAGATTCAGTAGCAGCTGTTGATGGAGAAGATAAGACAGCAGTATACAGAAATTGGCTAGGATTAATGAAAGGGGATTTAAAAGAATCTTTTGATAAAAATGGCTCTCTTATAACAAGAGAACTAGATCCAGATAGAACTTATATAACATCAGATGGCAACGATTTAGTTCTTCCTGGAAGAAGTTTAATGCTTGTTAGAAATGTTGGACATCTTATGACAAATCCTGGTGTCCTAGACTCTCAAGGTAATGAAGTACCAGAAGGAATTATTGATGCCATGTTTACAATATGCATTGCCATGCACGACTTAAATAAGAATGGGTTATATCAGAATTCAAAAACTGGAAGTATTTATATAGTAAAACCTAAAATGCATGGCCCAGAAGAAGTGCAGTTTACCTGCGATCTTTTTTCAGCTGTCGAAGAAGCTTTAGGACTACCCCAGTTGACTGTAAAAGTTGGAATTATGGATGAAGAGAGAAGAACTACAGTTAATTTAAAAGAATGTATTGAGGTTGCAAAAGACAGAGTCATTTTTATTAATACTGGTTTTCTTGATAGAACAGGTGATGAGATTCATACAAGCATGGAAGCAGGACCTATGATTACTAAAGCTGATATGAAACTTCACCAGTGGATAGCTCAATATGAAAATTGGAATGTTGATATAGGGTTAGAAACAGGTTTTAAAGGAAGAGCTCAAATAGGTAAAGGCATGTGGCCAATGCCTGATGAGATGCTTGGAATGTACAATACAAAGACTATGCATCCAAAAGCAGGTGCTAATTGTGCCTGGGTTCCATCTCCAACAGCTGCAACGCTTCATGCAATTCACTATCATCAAATTCTTGTAAGCGAAGAGCAAGAAAAAATAATGAATAGAGAAAAAGCAAACCTAGATGCCATATTAGATATTCCTGTTCATAAAAGTCCCTCAGAAATATCTTCTGAAGAGATTCAAGCTGAGCTTGAAAATAATTGTCAGGGAATTCTAGGTTATGTTGTTAGGTGGGTTGATCAGGGAGTTGGTTGTTCAAAAGTTCCCGATATTAATAATGTAGGCCTCATGGAAGATAGAGCTACTTGCAGAATATCAAGTCAACATATAGCTAATTGGCTGCATCACAACTTGGTCTCCGAAGATCAAGTCAGAGATGCCATGAAAAAAATGGCATTGGTTGTAGATGATCAAAATAATTTAGATCCTCTATATAAATCTATGGCACCTTCATATAATGGATTAGCCTTTGAGGCCGCATGCAATCTTGCTATTCAGGGTAGATTACAGCCAAGTGGATATACTGAACCAATACTTCATCAAACAAGACTTAAATTTAAGTCATAGGCATGAAAGCTTACTGGGTAGTAAGAGGTAATATCTTAAATCAAGAGGAATACTCTAAGTATATTGACTTAGCTGGACCAATTGTTCATAAACATAACGGTAAGTTCCTAGTAAGAGGCGGGCGACAAATAGAGGTCGAAGGAGAGGGTTTCGATAGAACGGTATTAATAGAATTTAATTCTTTTGATGAAGCATTATCTTGTTATAACTCTGATGAATATCAAGAAGCTTTAAACTATGTAAAGAATTCAGCAAAAAGATTAGTAACCATAGTTGAAGGTATTAACTAATCTATATTTAGATACCTTGAACATAGGTGTTAAAATTTATGCATGAAAGTAATCCAATTTGTTCCATCTCTTGAGAGTGGCGGAGTTGAGCAAGGTGTTCTAGAAATATCCAAAGCTTTGGTAGATGCTGGTTACGAATCACATGTTGTTTCAGCCGGTGGCAGACTTGTAGATCAATTGATTAACGAGGGCTCATATCATCATCATTGGAAACTCCATAAAAAAAATATATTTACATTAAGACAAGTTAAGCCATTGGCAAGATGGATTGAAGAAATGAAAGCTGACATATTGCATGTTAGATCTAGAATGCCGGCTTGGATAGTTTGGAAAGCTCTTAATAAAATACCAAAAGAACAAAGACCCAAACTTGTCTCGACCATCCATGGACTATATTCAGTAAATTTTTATAGTGCGGTAATGTCAAAACCTCAAAATATTATTACAGTTTCGAATTCAGCATATAGCTATTTAGTAGACAATTATCAAAATACAGAATCTAAGAATATCAAACTCATATATAGAGGCGTGGATGAGACAGAATATTTTACTGGCTATAAACCACCTAGTGACTGGCTAGACAAATGGTATTCAGAATACCCTGAAACTCAAAACCATAAGTTATTAACAATTGCGGGAAGAATATCCCCATTAAAAGACTTTGAAAGAATTATTAATTTAACAAAAGATATCCATGATCAATCTAATCATAAGGTAAAAGTTTTGATCGCTGGAGAAGCTAAGGATAAGCATCAGAAATATTTGAACCATCTTAAGAAATTAATTCATTTATTAAATTTAGAATCAGATATTTATTTTCTAAATTTTAGAAAAGATATTAAAAATATTTATGCAATATCCAATATTGTTTTTAATACATCAAATAAGCCTGAATCATTCGGAAGAAGTATTTTAGAACCTTTATCAATAGGAATTCCATCAATTGGTTATAATAGGGGTGGAGTTAAAGAAATTTTAGAAGAGCTTTATCCCTATGGTTCTGTTGAGCCCAATAATTCAAAATCTTTGCTGGATAAATCAATCTCAATACTTAATGGAAATAATCTGGAGATTAAAAAAAATACAAAGTTCTTAAAATCAAACATGTGTCAATCTACATTAAATTTTTATAAAGAAATAATCACATGCTAATAACTATAGCTATCATTTTAGACCTGTTGATAATACTTTTTTCATTGAAATATGCATGGTGGTATCCCAAAGCAGACATGAATAAAACAAGAATCATGATGTATCACATGATTTCAAGACAGCAAAATAAAGGTAAAAAATCTGGCTTAAGAGTATCTCCAGAAATGTTTGAAAGACAATTAAAGTACTTTAAAGATAACGGATGGAAATTTATTAAGATGTCGGAATTACAAGATTATAAAAATGAGAACAAAGTAGTAGCAATAACATTCGACGATGGATATTTGGATAACTATACTCAAGCACTTCCATTGTTAAAAAAATACGAAGCTTGTGCTACTTTGTATTTAGTAATTGATAGGCATCAAAATGATTGGTCTGTAAAAAAGAACCCGAAACACAATTCTGGCGTATTAGCTAACGAAGAAAAATTATCTGATGACCATATAAAAGAAATGTTAGATTCAGGAGTTTTTGAGCTTGGTGGCCATACAATTACTCATCCTTATTTACCAAATACCTCTACAGAAGACAAAAAATATGAAATGATTGAATGCAAGAATATCCTAGAATCAACATTTAACACAAAGGTATCTAGCTTTGCTTATCCTTTTGGGATATATAATGATGATGATGTCGAAATCATAAAAACCAGCGACTATGAGTCTGCAGTTACAACAGGTGAGGGTATCGCCAACTCTAATTCACCATTAGAGCTTAAAAGAATTAAAGCATCTGGTAAGGATAATTTTTTTGCTTTTAAATTAAGAGTTCAAAAAGGTTTTAGAGGATTTATTTAATAAATAATCATGCACAAAATTTTTTATATTTTCCTGCTATTAACTACTAGCTTTTTATTTGCAGAATACAAAAATACTAATGGTATTGCCTCTGATAAATCATTTGGCGATATGTTGAAGTGGATTAGGTCTGATGTTGAGCCAGAGATTACTAAAATTGAACTTTCATCAGATTGGCAGATGCTAAATTTATCTGAGGATGATAATTATGCTGTTTGGATAGGTCACTCTACTTTTTTAATCAAAAAAAATGGAGTGACTATTCTTACTGATCCAATATTTTCTAAAAGAGCATCACCTTTTAAAAACATTGGTCCAAAAAGATTAATACCACCTGCTATACCTCTAGATGCAATACCTAATATAGATGTTGTTACCATAAGTCATAATCACTATGATCATTTAGATATTCACTCTTTAAAAAAAATATCAAAAAAACACCCTGAAGCAATTTTTTTAGTTCCAGCGGGTGATAAAAAATTATTAAAAAGAAAAAAAATTAAAAATGTATATGATTTTGATTGGTGGGAATCAATTGAACATAAAGGCTTCGTAATTACTTTTACCCCTGTTCAGCATTGGTCCAAAAGATCATTATTTGATAGAAATAAAAGTTTATGGGGCGGATGGTACTTCGATCATCATGATTACTCTTTATATCATGCCGGCGATACAGGTTATTCAAAAGATTTTATTGATACTAAAATAAAACTAGGATCTCCAAAATATGCTTTTATCCCTATTGGAGCTTATGATCCTGAATGGTTTATGGCTGAAAGTCATGTAAACCCAGAAGATGCAGTTCAAATAATGTTAGATTTAGAAGCTGAAAAAGCATTTGGCATGCATTGGGCTACTTTTACCCTAACAGATGAAGATACTATTGAACCAAAAATAAGGCTTGAAAAGGAAATTATGAAATATAAAGGCCTTAATTTTACCTCAGTAGTGCCAGGAAGCATTATCAATTTAGAATAAATAAAAAAAATATTATTTTTTTTAAATAATGTGTTGACTTAGAATTTAAGAAGAGTATATTAAATAGACCAACTTGATTCCGACTAACAATCAACTGCAGACGGGAGTTAGAGAGTTCAAGGAGGAAGAGCCCATAGGGTGAAAGCGTTGCTAAGAGTCGACGATAAAAAAGAGCTTAGTGACCCACCAAGAGTTCAGGAGAAAGAACTCGAGGAGCCAGAGAGAATCTCACTCAGGACCCCTAAGGATCTCG
>Ga0213865_10000325_pt1 | contig 32462 bp, 33 predicted proteins | sample PICome_6_FD_160100 | JGI IMG/M metagenome (GOLD analysis project Ga0213865, IMG submission 160100) | Coastal seawater microbial communities near Pivers Island, North Carolina, United States - PICO282 | ecosystem: Environmental > Aquatic > Marine > Coastal | place: USA: North Carolina...
CATAGAGTCAAACGTATTGTAAGCTGCTGCAGCTGCGGCTTTCTCTTGCTCACTTGCACCGTTAAGCCAAGAGAGTTCACCAAGAGTGACTACAGACTGACCAAAGTTAAACTTACGCATATGATTAACGTATGAATCGACAATCTCTTGACGATCAAACTTGTCTTCAGTCATGCCAAACTTATACTTCATGTAAGGACTGAGCTTAGCAAAGACATCATCACGAGTAAGATCACGTACACCCTCAGGCGCTGGGCCTTCAGAGGGTACAGCTTCTTCCATCTGTTCAGCTACCTTCGGACGGTCCGAATCTACAGGAGTGAGGTACTGAGTATAATCAGGTGTAGTACCTGTATCCTCTTCTTGATCTTGAAGAGGGGTGAGGTATTGAGTATAATCAACCATAGTCAGGCCTTATCGTTTATTCAGTCCGTCACGTAGATTAAATAGAGACATAATTAATCGTTGTCTAGATGAAGTCTCAGGTAGCTTTCTTGTAGCTTTTAGTAATCGTGTAACATCTGCAGCTGTCAGTTTACCTGAGGATACCTTTTTGTTGAACGCTTCTGCTGCTTTAGAAGATCCATGTACACGTTGAATAAGATCGCCAAACTCTGCTTGTCCCAATTTAGGTGCACTCTCTCTGTTAGGTGTCATCAAGCCACGAGGTGTAGCATTAATACCTCTCGTAGTAAAGTTTTCTACAGCCATGTTACGAGGCATTTCTGCAGGAAGATCATCTTCTTCTGGAGAAGCGCCACGAGCTAGGCTTGCAGCACGATCAGGAGCCTCTCCACGAGGAGGACGTACATCATCTGTAGTATCACGTAGACCTAGATCACGAGAACCTACTGTGCCAATAGCACGTGGGTTGTACTCTGTTTCTCCGTCAGAAGTATAGAAGTTCCAGATGTCATCTAGTTTTTCTACTAAAGTTTTACCTGAGATAGGACCACGATACAGTTCATCTGTAGATGTGTCGATTAGTTGCTCCTGCTCTAGAATAGTCTTTAGTTTTTCTGCCTCTTCTCGTGATGGAGTTCTTCCCATCTCGTCCATCTTCTGTACATAACCTAGCATAGCTTGATCTACTTCGAGTTCCTGTACTTTTTCTACAACCTTTTTAGCCTTTTTAGCTGGTATGTTTTTGCGCTCTTGAATTAACTCTTCTAGCTGTTTATACGCAGGCGTGTCTGACGCTCTGGTGAAAACATTAGTGAATGTCTCTAGGTCTTCTGTTGTTTCTGCAGCCTCACCTAAAGTGTCTACCATAGCACCTACTATCATAAAGCCTAAAGTGTTAGACGGTGTATCTGTTAGCTGGCGCTGGGATAGAGGTCTAGATGGCATAGTGTAGCTATACTCGTTTACTGCTTTGGTAAACTTACGCCACGCATCCATGCCTTGAGTTCCTAGTTTTTCTAAGTGATCAGGTAATCTATTTAATGCAGCATCTATGTCGGGTGCAACTTCAGGCATAGCCACAGCCACAGCTTCAGGTATATCATCACGCTCACGGAACCCAGGAGCACCACTCATATCGACTTTAAGTTCACCTTCAGCTACCTTTACTTTAGGTTTAAGTTTAAATGCAGGGCCATCCTTACCTATTTTCACAAGTTGATCTTTATTAATCTCACCTTTTTCTGCGGCAGCAATAGCCTCTTCTTGACTATTAAAGGTAATCACTGTTGGTTCAGTAGGTAAGCCTAGATCGTCATCAGTTAATCCTTGAGCAGCTTTAGTTTTAACTTCAGGTTTTTTCTCTTCAAAGTAATCATTGAACGCACTCTCAAAGCCATATAAGAATCCGTTGTTTACGATACTACCTGGAGTGTCTTCGTTTAAGGCTTTAGCATACTCAAAGATACTAGGGTCTAACTTAGCATAAGTGGCAATACCGTCATAGCCTCTTCCTTTTAGTGTCTCTAATGCATCAATTTGTTCTTCAAGAGCCTCCTTATCTGACCCTTCTTTAGTCCAGTCACTCTTAAGCAATGCAATACGTGCATCAATACCAGACTCCATTTGATCAAGCATAACATCAGCATACAGCTTCTGTGCAGTAGGACTAAGAGGCTCAGTCGGTAGGTCTAACTGTAGTGCGGCACCAGCTCTAGGCCCAGCGCTACCCATAATACGATAGATGTCACGCCCTGTGTAGCCATTGATGTACATATCATCAAGTACTTCGTCCTCAAGCATAGCATTATCGAAGCCAAGGATAGCAGAGAAAGCATTACGGTCACGTTTAACAGGGTTAGCCTCAGACTTGTATAGGCCAAACGCACGTCTGATTACAGTTTGCATATCTTCATCAGGGTTCTTCGATACGTAGTCAGCAGCTTTAGTTACAATACTGTCAATCTCATCTTTAGTAATATCAGTACGCTTTGAGGCTGTGTCCTGTAGCTCCATCAGTCCAGTGATACCATTGTTATCTAGGACATAGCGTACAGTACTAGGCTTAAACCCACGAGTTTGTAGGTTATTAACTACAGCCATAACAGAATTAGCTTTATCTTCACGGTCAGTTACAGCACGTGTACCGTAGGTCTGGATATAGTCTTTCGTCTTAGCAGCCTGTTCACGGAAGTACTGCCTATCTTCTTCCATAAGTTTAGCGAAGTTAGTGCCAAACCCTGCCATAAATCCTGCTGCCATAGTATTAACCTCTCGCCATCAAGCCACGAGCTACAGGCTGTTCCTGTGGTTCTGGCATCATTTGTTCTTCTTCTTGGGGCATCTCTGGTTGAGAGCTTTCCAGTGCATCTGCAGTTTGACGCATTAGTTCTACTCCTGCATCATCTTCTTCTGTGTTAGACATAGCGTCGATCTGCTTACGAACCATCGCTGCAATAACTTCATCTTCAGTCTCTTTACGTTCTATCTCAGAAGGTTCATCACCCATCTTGTAATCTAGTCCAGCCTCTTCTGCGATAGTCACAAGCTCTTCTGTAATAACGTCTTTAATTACAAGGCTTACATCTACGGTATGTATACCTTCCATCTGTGCTTGGGTTAAGATAGTTTCTGCTAGAGGCTTAACAGGTACGCCGAGCTGCATGAGTTGCAGGATATTGTCTAGAGCTTCTGGACTGTTGATACCCTCTACGTGATACTTAACAGCCTCACGAGGTGAAGAGATCTCTGCAGGACGTTCCCACGGATAGTTCTTAGGCGTGTCTGTAAGAGACTGACCTGGGATAGGTGCTGTAAATAGTTTATCTTTCATAGTTACTCCTGTAACATCAATAGGTCTAAGAACTCAGTAGCTCCAAACTTAGCTTTGTTTCCTGCTATACCTTTGTAGTAGCTGTCACCCTTCTTGAGTTTTCTGCTAGGTATATCATAAGGTACAGGAATAGAGGCAAACTCTTTCGCCAAGTTAAGCTGGAATCTTTGTGCTGCTTTACGTTTAACTTCTGTAGGTGCGTTAGAGTTTATTACTGTTTGGAATGATTCATAACCTCGTTTCTTTATGAGGTAATTAAATGCTTTTCTCTGTGCCGCTTCATCAAAAGTCTCAGCACCGCTAAGTACTCCTTTACTAACAAGCTCATTAAGGGTACTCTGAATAATCTGGTTCTTACCTACGGCTGTTGATTTAGATCCCGCATCTAGCATTTGAATTTGGAAAGCTCTAACTTCGTCTACACTCATAGAGGTTATAGGCTTAGGTGGTTGCACTTTAGACCCATTATATATTACATCATAGCCTGATGCTTCTTGTGAAGTTACTAAATCTATAAGCTCAGGAAAAGGCTCTGGACGTGTAGCTCTTGCGTCTTCTCCGTAGTCATCTTCTAGGTCAGAGTAGTCTAGCTCAGCTACTTCATACTCTTCTTTTTTAGGTAAGAACGAAGAACGGTTACTACGAATCTCATCTTTGTAGAAAGACATAAGCTCAGGCGTATACTGGTCAATCTCATCCTGTACTTGCGCAATGGTATAAGTCTCTTCTTTTGCTTTAGACATAAGCCCTTGAGATCTACGGCGACTACTATCTAAAGAAGGACCACTAGTTGCCTGTCCTACTATTGCATCTGCTAGACTGAATTGATCACTGAGTGCCATTATTCATCTGTCCCTGTGTTAGTCGGAGTACCAAAAATCTTATTACCGATCCATTTTAGTCCGTTATATAGTAGACTACTTGTAAGAGTACCTTTACCCATTTGGTCTGCTAGATCAGCTTTACTTTCTGCGCTTAGTTTTTCTAATAATACGGAGGCTACACGATCTGCTGCATTCTCTGCTGAAGTAAATGCAAAACTCATAATGTCACGCTCACGTTGCCAGTACGCATCTAGATTAGTAGCTGTGAAACCATTCATAGTTTTAGCAAACAGCATGTTGCTTTCGTTTTGTGCGGCTGTGTCTAGCGTTGCAACATTCTGCCGCCATACTGCATTAGCTTGTGCTACAATCAAACCATTCTGTGCATTAAACTGGTCACGTTGGTTTTGCATAGAAGCATTAAAGTTACGTACAGAGTTTATAGCACTAGCGTCAAACTGTGACATAGCGTTAGCTTGAGTTGCATTAAACTGAGACACTTGAGATGCAAGGCTTGAAAAGAACTGATTAGTCTGGTTCTCACTAGAGGCGTTAAACTGAGCTGCCGCATTCTGAGAAGCAGCGTCATTAAACAGAGCTTGTATATTCTGCTGAGCCTTGAACAAAGATGTTTGCTGTTCATTAGATAGGTTAGCTAAGTCCATCTGCAAGAAGTTCTGAGCATTTTGTACTGCTGCCTGCTGACGGTTACTTAGGTTTGCCATGTCCAAGTTAGACAGTGCAGCTGCCTCTGCCATAACCATAGCTTGAGCATTGCTGAGATTGGCAAGGTTCATACTATTAGCAATACGTGAGTTTTCTAATGCAACCTGCTGCTCAGCTGTAAAGTTCATGTTAGCTACGTCAGAAATCTTAGCTGCGTTAGCAACACGAGCCTGGAAAGCTTGGCTGAACTCTAGTCCCATAAAGTCTGCACGTTGCTTCGCTGCAAGCATAGCACGTTGTTGACGGTTTGACAAGTTCTGAGATTCAAAAGATGCCATAGTAGCTGCATCAGCTTGGGCAATCGGTAGCGCAGACTCCATTGCAGCTTGTATAACAGCCTGTCCTGCCATAGAAGATGCCCCTAATCCACGTGAAGATAGGCTAGCTAGGGCTGAGCGCATTGCTCCTGAAGCCCAAGGAGGAGTTTCGCCATCATCAAAGTCCTGCATTAGTCCTTCTAGTTGACCCGCTACAGTAGCTTTCTTTGAGGGAGAGGCCGTAGCCGCTTCAATCTGTTCTGTAAACTTAGCTGCTTTAGCTGCATCAGCTGCCCCACTAATAAGCTCACCGTCTTGGATCTGACGCTGTACAGGATTATCCATTAGTATGGCTTCACCTTGTGCAGCTTCTAGTCCAGACACAGAAGATTCAGTTTGTTGGGCTGCGTCTATCTCTTGACTAACTGTACCCTTAGCTGCATCTAGTGTTTCTGTTTCAGCCTTAACGCCCTGTTTTACAGTTTTAGCATCATATGTTTCAGCATCTGTTTTAGTTACATCGTCTGCTTTCTGTGCATCACCTACTGTTTGTGCTTCTATTGTAACAGCATCACCCGCCTGCCCTTTAGAGGGGTCTATAAGCTGCTGGTCTGATGTACTAATCTTTTCTACGTCAGACTGTGTGGGGTCCATAGTACCAGAAATAAGATCTTTAGTCTGTCCAGCTAGTTCAGATGTAAAAGGGGTAAGTTCAACATTTTCCTCAGCTGCATCTTCCTCAGCTTCAGGATCTTCCCCGTCTTCTAAACCGCCAGGAGCATAAGCTTTAATGTAACCCCCTTTAGCTAGACTTAGACGAGTCTTAGCCATTTCGTGAAGTCTACCCACACGTGCAGCGGCAGCGGGGTTAGAAGCTAAGAACTTTTCTTGCTCATCTGCCTGCATACCTTTTAGTTCTGGAATTATTCTTCCTAGCTGTTCTGGTGTAAATCCTGCAAAGTCTAACGCCATAATTATTTATTCCCTATTTGCATCCACACAGACGCAGCTATGAATGATAGCAATGCTACTGTAGATATTTTTACTACTGTGTTCCATATACTTTTCTTTGTATCACGATAAGCTTCGAGTAGAGTACGCATCTCTATAATGTCTTTGTGTGCGTCTTCATCTTGCAGACCCATAGACTTTAACGCCTCACAAGCACCACGCCTTGCTGCACGGTCAAGCATAGCCTCTAGCTCTTCTGGTGTCAAGTTAATACTCATGCTACTGATCCGTAAACTGTGCCGTTGTTAGTGTATGTAGCAATAGCTGTACCAGAGATAGCTGCGCCACCTGCACCGCCACTGTCGCCACCTGCTGCACCCCAGCCGCCACCGCCGCCTGTACCATTATTACATCCTCTGGAACCTGCCTCGCCACCGACGCCACCAGCACCACCGCCATAACCGTATGTACCTGGATTACATATACCGCCGCCATCTGCTCCATCACTGCTTAAAATACGACCACCGCCTGACCCTATTGGGTATGTGTAATCGCTACTAGAATTGTTTTTAAAGTTACCGCCTGAACCACCGTGATAAGCGTTACCGCCACCATTGCCTATCTGACCTGCTTGACCTATAGCACCGCCATACCTAGTCCCGTATGTACTAATAGAGTTACCACCACCAGCACCGCCGCCGCCTGTTGCCCCACGACCACCACCGCCGCCACCAGCGATATACGCACCTGATGCATTTGTTAATGTAACGCCAGTAGCATTATTTACAAGGGCAGGGCCACCATCATTATTACCGCTATCGCCGCCTCGCCCGATGATGTACCCGTTGTTAGTAATGGTAACTAAACCATTCATGCTGCTAGGTATAGTCAAGCCACCTACGGAAGTATCATCTGACCATAAATAGACACCAGAAGAAATAGTTGCACTTACAGGGTCAGTACCATTCCAACCTGCTGCAGTAGCTAATGTACTTAAATCTGCTTCTTGTGTGTTCGTAGAAATAGTAAAACTAAATAATAATGCTGTGCCGTAAAAGTCCTGAAAGTCTATAGTGCCAGACGTAGGTACACTTGTATTATTACCTGTTACATAAGAGCCATCGCGATAGAAATCTGAGAAGCTAATTGAACCTGTAGCACCAGAGTTAAACTCATCCCTGATACGGCGTAGAGACATACATGGACCGTTGTTGGATGTCTTACTTAGTGTACCTTGCGTAGACTCAGGATCGTAATAGCTTAATACCTCTATAAAGTGATCCCAGTTATCACTTGTTGGACCGATGTCTTGATCTGTTGGATCAATGTGTTTTAGCATTGCTAAGACATCTGCAAGATCGCCGTTATCTCCATCTAAATCTATGTCACAAAAGTTATACCCCGTAGACAGCACAGTAGTACTAGCAGACGTATAATAAATACCAGTATTACCACTGTTTACATTTAAGATGTCATCTTTGTACTTTTCGCTCAGGTCATCCCAACCGCGTATATTATCAGTAGGTAAAGCCATTATAAACTCGTATCAAATGCTACTACGTTGCCACGTACTGTTAGGTTGCCTGAACTATCTAATTCAAATAACCTAGTTGAACCATAATAAATATTTAGCTCATTAGATGCGCCTACCTCTACTTTCCAGTCAGATGCACCTTTAGATAAAACAAGATCACCGAATACATCTGTTGTTGTACCTTCTAACTTTACGTTTGTTGTTGCATCTATTCGTATGTCTGTACCAGTTAGTCGTAAATCTGTTTGGGCAGATATAACCTGAGAACTACTGTTTGGAGTAAAGGTAAGTGTACCTGTTCCAGCAGAGTTAGTCATAGCTGTTGTACCAGCTTTAAGTGATATATTTCCCACACCTGATTGAATTATTGTGGATTGTCCACCGCCAGCACTAAACACTTCAAGGTCATTAGCACCATCATCACTTACAGTCATAACAAAACTACCGTCACGTTGAGCAGAAGTGGGATCTAAAATTTTACTCTTAAAGGATGCGTAGTCAACGGGGTTACCAGCATCGTCTTCAGCAATAAACCTAAACTCACCAATAAGCATATCTGCAGCAGTAGTTGTGGCTGTATTCTTTATGTTTAACTGAGGTGGTTTGGAAGTACTTGTTGAGCTTGTATGCTGGAAATTAAATATAGGCTTACCTACGTTTGATGTATCTGCAGATTTAAACACCATTACTTCATCAGTAGAAAGAGTTAAATCAGAAGAGGAAGCTGCAGTTACGTTGCCTGTAAGCGCACCCTCAAATGTACCTGCTACAATAGTACCTGCAGTACCTGAGAACACCTCACTTGTATTAGTTGCATCTGGAATAAAGGTAAACTTACCTACGCTATCGTCAAAACCAAAGAAGCCTACTTTAGCATCTGTACCGTCATGCCAGTTAAACTCAATACCACGATCTTTATTGTCATCACTCTCTGGGGCTGTATCACCACCTAGAGTAAAGATAGGATCATCAACAGTCACAGTAGTACTATTGACTGTAGTAGTTGTGCCTCCTACAGTTAGGTTACCATCAACGGTAACGTTATTGAATTGAACATTTGAGTTTGTTTCAACCGCCTGACCAATAGCAATAGTAGGGCTAGAACCTTCAGCAGGAGTATGTGTAACCGTGACACCTGTACCTGCAGTGACATCATTTACATAGTTACCTGTAGTGTCGGTACCCAGCGCAACAGAGTCTGCAGCTATAGTAGTAGCAATACTAATGTCAGCAGTACCATCCACGCCTGTTACAGTACCTGTGACATCCCCTGTGAGTGAGATTTCACGTGCATTTGCCCATCCAGTAGCTGAGGTTGCGTTACCATCTACAGCACCTGTAAATGTAGCATCTGAACCATCTGTTCCATTTTCAAGTACAACGCTACCGTCAGTAGCTTTTATGTCGCCTATAACATCGCCTGTAATATTACCAGATACGCCTGATACAGTAAGACTTCCGTCAATGTCTACACTACCACCAATATTAACATCTTTAGCAATGCCTACGCCGCCATCAATAATTACAGCACCTGTTGTATTAGATTCACTTTGTGTAGTATCATTAAAGTTAACTACATCTTCCACGTCAAGCGTACCTGATACAAGTGTATTACCTGCAAATGTAGCATCTGCATCAGAGAAGGTAATAGCCGTAGTAGGTGTAGCACCTGACTTAATTAATGTCTGACCTGAAGCATTTGATATACCACCAAACGTAGTGCCATCATCCTTTAACGTAATGTCACCGCCATTAGCATCAATAACAATGTTACCCTCTACATCAATAGTAAGATCGCCATTAGATACATCAAGCTCGTTATCTGTCAAAGTCATGTATCTGTTGGTGCCAGCTTTAACTGCTGTCTCACCTACAAGAGTACCTTGAAAGTAGCCATCCTTAAACTTAACACCCGCTGAAACACCAAGGTCTAGCGTGTTAGTTGTCTTAGGATTGACATTTGTTGCTGATACAATGATGTCTTGGCTTGGGCCTACCTTTGTAATAGGTGCACCTTCACCTGCTGTACCATCGTGTTTGTGTCCTGATGATGCGTTAAAGGCAGCTTCGACAGCGTTGTACTCTGCATCGAAGTCATCTGCATCAATAACGTTACCGTTAGCAATGTTGTTTGCTGTATCTTGACGTGTATAACCTGCCATATTACTGCCTATCGTTTTGTCTAAATTCTAATAACGCTGTGTCGAGCGTAAAGGTTGGGTTTGTTGAATTGTCCTCAATTCGTATTGCTACTGTTTTACCAGAGCCTATAACATTAGAGTCATATACTGTGTCTAATTCGCCACCATATGTAGCTGTACCAAAAGTAGAGTTAGATGCACCAAACTGGAAAACGGTATTACCTGTACTAGTGATGTTAAATGTAGCAGGTTGTACTTTCTTTGTGTTAGTAGATGATGCGAAGTCGTACTTCAGGTTAACATCTAAGTTCATACTGCCTGTAGGTTCAGCATACAAAGTCATCTTGTAGAATGTCTTACGTACCTGTGGATCAGAGATAGGCATAAAAGGTGATTCATAGATAGCTTCAATGATATCTGAATCAAAAGTATTACCTGTGTTTAAGATATAGATGTAGCCATCCTCATTAGCAAACGCTACAGTCTCTTGATCATTAGCATATCTACTATCAGCTACATATGCTTTGATGCCCTTAGTCGTAGCCCACGATAAACCTGAAGCACCCTGAGAGATAAACTTTGTAGCAAGCAAACCTTTAGATGTGTCACTACGCTCAGATGAAACATAGGCAAAGATACGATACTGTGCGCTCTCTCTGAATATGACAGAAGAAAAGATTGATGCAGTGTTAAGAAATGCCACAACATCTTTTTGTATCTTATCTGATGCAACATCTAGAGCAAAGTCACCAATACGATCAGTAGCACTTAGTAGGCGTAGACCATCAGGTGCTAGGTAGATAATATCACCGCCGACTTCCTGAATAGTGTCACCATTAATACAACCAATACGATCCGTAATAGGTGACATCTGGAAGTCAGCAGAGGTATTACCAGTTAAACGTTTAATACTGTTCGTAGTAAATACAATAAGTTGATCACGGAAGACTGCTAATCCTGTGACATCACTACCTACGTTAATACTACCTGCGCCGTTAGCAACATCGAAGTCATCTACTGTAAAAGGTGCAGTAAAGAATATATTGTTACCTTTACTGTAGAACGCTGTGTTCTTAAATATAGCTACATGTTCTGCACCGCTTACATCTGCGCTATCTGTAGCGTCTAATAAGTCAATAACATTACCCGAAGTGTTATATATTACAGGAAAGTTAGTACCATCTACAAAAACTACTTTGTCATCGCCATCTAAATTAAACTCTACATGTCGTACTTTACCACCGTTAGTACCAACGGTATTGCCCATACTAATCCAGTTAGTTCCTGTACCGTAGTAGTATTCTGTTTCGTTACTAGCATTCTTACGCGCTACAATAATACGACCTGAAGAGATAACTTTAAGAGCTAGTATAGGCCCACTACCTGTAACCTCAGTAGTGCTAAACTTTTCATACCCTTTGATCTTAGAGTAGCCACCTTCTTTGTTTGGCTCAAAGTTCTGTAGAATAGTAGCAGAACCCACAGCATTAGTACCGTGCTGCAAGGCTGATAAGTTAGAGATCAAACCACCTCTAAACTCAATAGGAAAGGTAGACCATTGTGTAGCCATTAGTAGTAAACTCTTGTATCACCTAAATAGTCGGTACGGTTAATATGGATACTGCGTAGGTATTTAATACCTTGCTCAAACTTATTTAAAGCTAATTGTGCCGCTTGCATATCGCCACGGAATTGATAAACATAATACATAGCACCATCTACAATAACATACTTATATTGCTCAGGCAGGTTAGGTACATCTGTAGCATTCTCTAAGTCGAAACCTACATTGTAATACTCATACACAATCTCATAGGCTGCGTCTGGGCTAGGGTATAACATAAATTCACGGCTAGGTGCACGTGCTACATGAGTAGGTGTGCTTCTGTTACTGGTATTAGTGTCATACTCTAAGTCAGCATACTTATTAAGATACTCTTCATAGGATATAACTTTTAGCTTACGTGTAGATACGTTAAGAGAATTGTCACGCTTAATTCTAAACGTGTTCATATTAACTGTCTTAGCGTCATACGGAAAGCCGTATCTTACTACGCCAGGTACAAGGGCTTCAATCTCTTCTACGTGATTCCAAGGCCACTCATACTCTTCTTGCTGGATGTGACGTAGAGAAGCGTTTACTGCATCCTTAGCAAAGCTGTAGTAGCCTGTAGTAGAAGCGAAGTTTGCTGTAGTTAATTCTACTTCGTTTAGTCTACGGTTAACATCATTAACTAAACCTAAATAATCATACGCCATCTTTTACTTTTCCTTAACACGCAAATAAATAGAACGCTCAAAGTATCCATTATCTGATGTATTTATTCTGCATACGATTCTGTAGCGTACATTATTTGTACCTAGTGATAGTCTAATAGTAGCAACAGTGTTTGCTGTGTTAGTAGTGCTAGTAACATATTGCAACCCGTTGACTACATCAGAGTCAGATAATGCACTACCTTTGTTTCCATCTGCATCATAGATATACCAGTCAACAGAAGATATAGTGTCATCGCCTAGAAAGCGTGACCAATCAACACTGTAGTCTACGTTCTGTTCATCTGGATCTTTGTTGGGCCACTTATAAGACATGTCTAGTCCTTATGCTGCAATATACACAGTTCTGTTTTGTGTATCTTTTTCTATATAAACTGTTCTGTTCTCTTCAACAATATGCACAGTGTAATTTTGAGGGTAGGCATCTATATAAACTACTCTGCTTTCTTCAGTTACATGTACAGTATCACTACCACCATACGAAACCAGATAAACAATTCTACCTCTGTCATAACTATCAGCGAACGGACCAAAATCAAACCTAACAGCGGTAGGATTATCTAAGTTAGTAGCTGTAGTTAGCAACACTGAAGGTGAGGTTACAAAAGCTAACCCAGTTACTTCTTCGAGTGCGTTGCTACTTAAAGTAGCTGTGATTGCGCTGGGTTCTATATTAGCAGCACCTCTAACGCTATCAAAGTCTGAAGCTGCTAACGTTGCTGAAACTGAACCACCAATACTTGTATTAGCTTCAGCATCAAAGTCTATGTCTAATTCAAATAAAGCTGTAACAGCGTCTGGTGTAATATTTGCTGTAAGCAGTATATCATCAAAATCGCTAATACTAAAAGTAGATGCTATACTACCTGTAGTTATACTTGCTTGTGCGTCAAAGTCAAGTGATGATATTGAAAACGAAGAAGATACATCTGTAGTAGTTACATTTGCTTTAGCATCAACACCAAATACAGATAAGATAAAAGCTGCCGTAGCTGCTGGCATATCTATAAAAGGTGCCAGTGTAGTAGCCGATTGACTAAACGTTGTCTGAGAAAAGGTGCTAAAGCCTAACATCTAATTACTCTGGTTTGATGGGCCAAGTTATGTTGTACAGTTCTTGTGTTTGTGGTAACTCCCTAAGAGCTTGCCTATAATCCTTTAGCGCTTGCGTAACAGCACCACTTGATTCTAGCTGTTTTATAACATCAATATCAGAAGATTGAAGCAACTCATCTCTTTCTCTTCTTACGCCATTCCACACAACATCGTCGTACTTTACTATTTCATCTTCTGTTTTATCTAAAAGCTGCCAAGAAACAGTCTCACTATCCCAAAGAACCTTTTGGGTACGCTCTTCGTAAGTTTGTGTAAAAGGCTCCACATAAACATACCCTGCATCAGCTATTTCAGCATCTGTAAAGCTTGATTTATCTGTTCTAGTCATACCATTAGAAAGCCTTATTCTTTCAGGTAACGGTGCTGGTGTGCTGCCTTGATGTGAGTACATGATCCCTCTCTTTATACTATAAGCTCTGGGCTAAATAGCCAAAAGTATGTTGGGTTGGTTGTGTTAGGGCTACTAGCCTCTGTGTAAAGATAATATCCAGAGCCATTGTAGCCTGATGATGGCCCTGTGCCAGTGCTTGGTGTTGCCCCCTGGTTTCTGTTCCAGCGGCTTCTGACCGCAGTAGTTGATGTAGGCACCTGAGAGGAGTTAAGAAAAGCAGTACTTATGCTAGTAGTGTGTGCTGTTGTTGTCAGCCAACCAGTAGCATTAGCGTCAAAGTTATAAGTTGTGCCAGTAATATTCACCTGATCTATTGCATAATCTCCCGTGAAGCCTGTGTTGCCTTTATTGTGAAGCCATGCAACTCTATATCTTGTCCCAACCGCCATGTTGGGATATCCCGACCCTGACCTTGAAACCCAAAGATTACTACTATTACCTGACGCTGTATAAACAGAAGTGGTGAAGGCGATTGATGACCCTGTGGAGTTCATCTGGCAAAAGAATACTGTTATTGCACCTATGTCATTTCCATTACGTTGCTCCTGAAAGGATAAAGAAAGCGTTGGCGGTGCGGTAGAAGTATCAGTAATTGTAACATTGCTACTTGTTGCTAAAAGCGTTGTGGCTGGGGTTGGGCCTCTAACCTCAACCTTAAAAGTTTCTGTGTCAGGTGTTTCATCAGTCGCGTCTGCAACAACAGATAAAGTTGTGTTTCCTGTGGCTGAGGCTTCATTTCCTGAAACAGTCACAGTGCCGCTATAAGGGTTCATGTCAGAACTAGAGAAGTTAGAAACATTAACTGCCTCTACGCTAAACTGTGTTCCGCTTGCATAACCTGTTGTATTAAGCGTAACAACAAGGTCTTTGTTTGTAGTTTCGTTTAAAGATGTTGTGCTTAAACTGACCTCAACGGTTGGGGAGTATACCCATTCGCCTAATAGCTTATAATTATACTGGTCAAAGCTATCGTGAACACCGCCTGCCGACGAAATATTAACGGTCTGATAAGGGCCAATTATTCTTCCGTTAGTCTTTGTCATTTAGCTTTCCCTTGAGATAGCCAAAAACGACGTTTGGCCGTTTGGTGTGTAGGTAGGTTGAGGCACTGTTACTGTGCCGCCAGAAAGTTGATCTTGGTAAGCCAATAAGACATATTCACTTGAACCTGCGTCGAAAGAGTGGGCCACTGTATAGCCTGGTACACTGCTAGTTGTTGGTACGGTAGAGTTTTGCGCTATTGCTCCGTACAACACAAACCCACCAGGCGATGATGATACACTACCCGCCGAACCCCAGCCCGTACCCGATACGCCATAGGAATCAACATTTGATAAAGCTGTTGGGCCTGTCGTAAAAGCAAAAACGCCCGTATGAACCTGCGTAAGATTAAAGGTAATCGTGTATGAAGCTGAAGTGCCTAAAGAACCATTGTCCACGTATCTAAAAAACGCAACGCTACTTGAATTGGTAGTAGTGCTTTGAGCTGTTTGGGCAAGTAAAGAAAAAGAATTGCCCCCTAAAGATACTGTAGCAACTGGTGATGTACTTGAGGCTGTACCCGTTTTCATAGTTGCTACGGCAATATATATTTCCCTATCTGAATACGCAGTACCTAAACCTATAGTCGATGTGACTGAGGTACTGCTGTGGCTGGCATGTGCGACACTGCCCTGATAACCATACACCTCAACGGCAGGTGATGTTTTTAAATAAAGCCTTTGAGATGTAGTATCAGCAACGCCACTTGATATAGAATTTTCGTTCTTTGCAGAAACGCCAATAATACCAAGATTTCTCTGTATCTTCGCTGTCATGTCTATGCGTCATCAAGTTCTTCGTAAGAAATTATAATTTGTAGTGAGCTGTTAGCGCTTGCGTGTGCGTTAATTTTAGTACCTTCTTCTAAAAAAATTGGGTTATCCTTGCCCAAAAGAACTATTGTGCTGTCCTCAGGAACAACTATAGTTCTAGCTATTGCAAAAGAAGAACCACCGCTGGTTTCGTAGTTGACATTAACATCAACGTTACCTGAGCTTATATTTCCAACCATTATTGTGTTAACTTTTAACAGCTTATCGGTAGCACAAGTCAGGTATGCAGTACCAAATGTTGTATTGAGAGTGGCTGCTGTTGTCTTTCCATATATGCTTGTAGCATTTAATATGTTTGGATTTGCCATGTCTTATCTTCCTAAAAAGTTTGCTATTGCAGCAGTTTTTGCTACGTTAATATCAGTGTCCAATAGAACGGTACCGCTGGCATCTGGTAAATTAATGGTTCGATCAGCCGTAGGGTTAACAACATTTAAGATTGTTTCAGAGCTATTAGAGCTTGAACCTTCGAATTGAATTCGCTTATTTGTCGGTAAGTATATTCCAGTCGTATTAACAGTAACGCTGTTTGTTCCATTTGAATAAAGCTGTAGGGTGCTGTTTTCGTTATATTGCAGTATCCATTCGTTATTCTGGTCATCGTACAGGCCAAAATCGTCTTGATCTCCCATAATAGACCAGAACGCTGTAGAACTTGCCTGAATAGAAAATCCATTCCAGCCAACTGCGGAGTTGGATACTTCCAGCAAGGTATTTCGGTTTGCGCCAGTTCCTAATACGTTTTGCCCAATCGTGAGGCCACCAAAAGTAGGACTGTCTGTTGTGGCAACGCCTTGATCTAGGGCTTTAACAGATGCTTCACTTGTAAGCTCACTATCCATCAAGGCACCAGCGGCTGTAACGTTAGTAGTATCAGTTACATCAGCGGAAGCTTCTATACCATCTAGCTTTGTACCATCAGCCGCAACATCACGCCCATCCACAGTACCGCCAACAGTAATATTATTAGTGACTGACAGGTTCCCACTTGTTACCTCAAAGCCGCCACTGCTATCGCAACCAGCAACGTCACTACCATTGTAACGCAGCTTTACGCCGCCAGTACCTTCAAAGTTACGTATGCCGTTGCCCTGCTGGCTGTTGATAATTTTATAATCACCTGCTCCGTCATTGCGTATTTGGATTGCGTCACTGTCACCAACAAAACTAGCAATCAGCGCATTGTTGCCATACCCGCCTGAATTTGTAACAGAAAGAGATGCTGTCCCTGCCGTACCTTGGCTAATAGACAAAGCACCTGTCATGCTGTCGCCAGTGACACCAACATAATCGGCGCTATCAAACGCTTTAACTTGTGCAAGGTTTGTTACCTCACTGTCCATTAATGCGCCAGCAGAAGTCACGTTAGCCGTGTCAGTTACATCTGCACCTGTTTCAATACCATCTAATTTTGTCTTGTCAGCAGACGACATAAGACCAGATGTAGATGTCGTTGCATTCGAATAGGTAACTATGTCACTTGTAAGAGCTACTGTACCTGTAGCATCAGGTAGTGTAATCGTGCGAGCTGCGGTTGTACTGCCTTTTTGTAAGGTAGTTTCGTTGTCAGTACCTGTTGTTGGATCACCAAATATGGCTTTATTTGTTTGAAAATAGGGATCTACACCGACAGCTAAATAGTCACTCCCACCCTCGAACAAATAAAGAAACCTTGTCCCGCCTGCATAAAACGACATTTGATCGCCAGTGCCTAAGGACGAGCCGAACTGAATATATGTGTTGGTGTCGCCATCGTGGACGAGCTGTCTGCCCATATAGATGTCACGATCCACGTAGAAATCACCAAATTCGGTAAATTTAAAGTCGTCTAAGCCCTCATAGCTAATAACAAGGTCATTATTGTTAGCAAGTGTATCAACAAAAACATTCCAGTAACCTGTGCTATTAGCTATCTCTATGCCAGCAGCCAGATCGTAATTGTTTTCTACCTTTAAAATGGATTTCTTTGCGCCAGAATTATAGCTATCTTGCAAAGTTAATGCGATTTGAGAGCCTTGATAGGTAACAGTATCACCACCGCGCTTGATGTAATTATTGTCGAGATTTACAGTATCTAGCCCAGTAACATGTCCATAGGTATCAAGTGTGACATCTTGGATTACAATGCCACCGTTGTTTGCTACTGATGATTGGCTGGAAGTGTTTGAGTGACTAAACGTGGTGCCAGACAGCGAAATCCCAGAGCCAGCAGAATAAGTTGTGTTTGTATCAGTCCAAGGAACATTAACAAACATTTTCTCACTGGATAACTCAACAGGATAGTTCTTTCCGTTTTCAGTGTAGCCAACTTTAACACCACCACGCACAGATGATGTAGCTAAAGGCAATGAGTAGTTGTTTGCACTTGTAGCAACACCATCTAGCTTTGTCTTATCTGTTGATGACATAAGGCCATCTGTAGATGTAGTCGCATTTGAGTAAGTTGTATTAGTATCTGTAGAACTAATAGTTCCATCGGCAGCAATAGTTACATTTGTGCCAGCGGTTAATGCTGCGACAACATTATTAGTGTCAGTTACATCAGCCCCTGTTTCAACACCATTTAGCTTTGTCTTATCTGACGATGACATCAAGCCATTCGCTGAAGTAGTGGCTACGTCATTGAAAGCAATAGTACCTGTGGCATCTGGGAAGGTTATTGTCCTATCGGCTGTAGGCTCTGTAACTCGAAGCGTCGTTTCATAGGCATCGGCTGTGTTCCCTTCAAAACGAATACGATCTCCAAACGCTCCATTAATAGAAACAAGTCCATGTAACTCAGTGGAACCATTAGATAATTTTAATCTATCTGCACTGTTTGTTTGTAAGACAATCTCACCGCCAACACCATCTACATTTATAGTAAAGCTATCACCAGCTACAGTAGAAAGGGTGGTATCAGCAATACTGCCTGAAATAGTAAGTCCAGCAAACTCAGGGCTTGCTGTAGTGCGAATATCCTGTACGGTATCGAAGGTAGTACCTGTAAGTGTTAGGCTATCTCCTGCGCTGTATACGGCTGTCTCAGCAATAACTGTGAATGTGATAGCAGTAGTACCAAATGTAATAACACCACTAGTGTTCATCACATATAGTTCACCAGCACCTGTGTCACCTTCTTTAACGAAGTATGCATCACCTTCACCTAGGGCATTAGGGTCAGAGGCACCATAGCTATCTGCGTCTGTAGCACGAGTAAGTACCCAGTTAGTAGAAGCTGAACCTGTGTTAGTTACTGTATAAACACCGTTTTCATAGGCATTAGTTTGGCTATAAATAAGTACACGATCATTAGTGTTAAGTGTTACACCATCAATAACAAGTGCCGCTTGTGTGCCAGCATTGGTAAGGGTAGCACCTACACCTGATGAACCGTTGTCATACGTAGCGTTTAGGTTACCTGCACTATCAGGTGATTCAACACGTACAGGTGTGTGGTAGTGTATACCTGCTGCAGCAATCGTGTCCACGTACTCTTTAGTTGCGGCTCCTAATGCGGTAGTGGGATCAGCATTCAGGATAAGGTTACCAGTCATTGTACCGCCCGACTTAGGCAGTGCTGCATCTGCTGTAATACCTTGAGCCGCTGTGGCATAGTCACTACTGTCAAAAGCTTTAACTTGAGCGAGATTAGTGACTTCGCTGTCCATCAACGCACCAGCAGCAGTTACATTTGCTGTATCGGTTACGTCTGCTGATGCCTCTATACCGTCAAGTTTAGTTTTATCACCATCAACAAAAGCCCCCTCTGAGGGAGGTTGTTGTGCGCTATCTGCTAAAGCACCTTGTGCGGCTGTAGCATAATCTGAACTATCAAATGCCTTAACTTGAGCGAGGTTAGTAACCTCACTATCCATCAAAGCACCTGCCGCTGTGACGTTTGTAGTGTCTGTTACATCAGCACCACTTTCAATACCATCTAGTTTAGTACCGTCTGCAGCTACATCTCTACCATCTACTGTACCTGTTACAGTAATATCTGCAAATGTAACATCCTCTCCTGACACTACAGCTTTATTTGCAGGGTAGGAAATAAATATATCTTTATCACCACTGCTGAAGTTAACAGCAGAAGTGCCGTTAGAGCCAGCATAGATAGTTGTACGTGTTAAGGTGTTACCCGTGTTCCACGTACCTAGTCCTACTTCCCACTCATCTACGCCTGACTCTTTAGTTACAATGACATAAAAAGTTGTATCTCCATTTGACATAACACTTTGGAATGTGTCAAACGTTTCGGAAGAGCCGCCTAAAGATACATCACCTGTACCTGTAACAGTCGTAGACTCTTTGATACGATCCTTGAGAATTAATGCCATTGCTTATGCCTTAGTTTAGCTAATACGGATTACTGCGCTAGAAGAATCATTATTTGGGAATACAATAGTAAAATCACCTGCTGTTGCAGTAACAGTAGTCCCAAAATTAAAAACTGCAATAGCTTTGTCGCTAACACTACTGTTGTAGATAATAGCACCATCAGCAGAAATAGTTAAGTTGCTAAATATTTCGTCTTCAAAGTCAACGTAAGCCACACCATTAGTAAGGCTAACAGTAGGGCTACCTAGTGCTTGACCACCTGCAGTGTAGTTAGTACCTGACGCTTCGTCGAGGTTACCTGTAACGTCAGTATAGTTTGTTGTACCAGCACCATAGGTTCCTGATGGTGTAGCTTTAATCAAGGCAACTTTTAATGTGTGGTTGTCTAAATCATGCTCACCCTGCAGTAATTCCTGTTTAAAGCTGTTACACATTGCTGTAGTAATTGCCATAAGATTATCCTCTTTTTAAAGCACAAAGGGGCCAGCACATAGGCCAGCCCCAAAGTTAAGGTAATTATGCTACGTTGTAAATCGCAGATACCATCGCTTCTGGGCGTAGTACTTTGCGACCATATAGGTGCATACCACGTACAATATCAGCGAATGAATCTGGGTCACGATATGTTTCAACTTTGTTGATCTGCTCAGCAGCAGCAACAGCTGTATCATGTCCAGCGACAATAACACCGTAGTTTGTAGACTGAGGGGCTGCTGTTGACGCAGATGGGCCTGTACCCGCAGCAGGTAGGTTATTTGAAACGTAAACACGGAAGCCGTGTAGGTTGTTCAATACCAAGCCATTCTGTAGACCTGAACCACCGAAATCAGAATTTAGGAGGCGTGAGTCTTCGTCTTTAAGCATCTCTACAAATACGGGGTCAACTACGAGCCAACGCCCATTTGAGTCAACGTTCTGTACGTCTTGCAAACGAGCCATACGTGCTACGATCTGCAAAGGAGATACAGTTGAGTCTGACAATGATTGTGCGCCTGGAAGACGAGGTGCAACTGGAATAGAATCACCAGCAGCTTCACCTGTTACGCCTGTTAGCTGACCTGTAAAGGTGAAAGCTGACATAACGTTTGAGTCTAGGTATTCACCAGTTGTGGCACCACCAGACTGATCACCAGTACCAGTACCTGAAATAGCACCGTCACCAATACGAACACCAGCAGTTGTGTAACCAGATGCATAAGACAATACGTCTGAGTCAAACGCATCAGCCATTTTATAAGCTGCACGGTTTGACGCTAGAGCCATAAAGTCTACGTTAGCAAACTGGTCTTCGATGTCATCCATTTTGAATGCGAAGTAGTTTGCTTTGTCAATCTCTAGAGAGAATTGAGCATCTGCTAGCTTCTCAACGCTAATACCTGTGTGACGCTCCAATGCAGTAACTGCTACATCTGGTTCTTTCTGGATGCGAACAGTGTCACCTTGGTTTGCAATCTCACCGTAGTAAGAAGAGTTAGTAATAGCACTTGCTACTGACGCTTTACGTAGAGCAATCTGTGCTTGTTTGGAGTAAATAATAGGGGACCAGTTTCCTGTGAAACCCCCTGATGCGGAAGTAATAGCCATAGTAAAGTTCCTTTCAATTAAGATATGGCGTTAAAACGAAACACTACATATCCACTGAAAGAGGCCAATCGTAATAGGGTAGTCAGCTATGCACATCAGAATGGCCTTTCTTTAGTGCGCTGGGCCTTTACTCTTGGGTAGTTCTTATAGTGTGGCGTTAGTGTAATAATAGCACATATTGTATTGTACTATACATGCTAATAGTTATACGTAGCAATTAAGCTATGTCAAGCTATTTTTTGGTTACATCATAGATGAATTTACCAGTACGCATAGCTTCCATAATCTCGTCTTGTTTTGCTTCGTATTGCTTATAGGTCAGCTTATTAACTTTGCTCTCTGACCATAGAGAAGCGCTGTCATCTGACCTGGGTGTATTACGACCCTTAGATTTTACTGAAGAGGCTGCAGACTTATCGTCTGAGGTAGTCTTCTTGGCTGGGGTAGTAATTCCTTTGTCTGCCTTATATAGATCAATAGCACGAGCTACAGATTTAGCATCATCTGGATCTTCATATAAAGCAGTCTGTATCCAGTTAGGCTGTTGTTCTGCCCAATCGTGGAACTCATCGTCTGCACGAATCTGCTGGAAGTCAGGATGTAGCTGCAGTAGTTCTGCTTCTGCTTTTTCCCGACGAGCTTCAACTCGTAAAGACTCAATCTCACTTAGTCGTTTATCTAAATCAGAAGAACGTTCATTAGCTTTACGATCTGCAATAGCTTCTACAATACCAGCTACGTCAGGGTACTTCTTGGTCCAAGCTTCAATCTCTTCTTCTGACTTAGGCAATACTAACTCATTACGTGCAGCTTTGTCAAGTTGTGCTTCTAGCTTTTCGTACTTTAGTTTCCACTCTTGCTCTTTATCTTGTAGCAAGCGACGAATATCGCCGTACCGTTTCTTAAAAGTTTTCTCTTCACCTGTTAGCTCAGCATCATCTTCTTGTGCTTCGGCTTTAGGTTCTTCTTCTTGTTCGGTACTACTCTCTGCCTGTACTGGCTCTGCGACAGGCTCTTCGCTACTGGGTTCAGCTTCAGCAGTTTGTTCTTCTTCGTCTTCATTGCTGTAGCCTGCCTGTTTTAATAGAGCTTGTAGCTCTTCTTCGTCTTTCTTAATACGAGCTTCGTTTATCTTAGGCGCAAATGCCTTAGTTTGCATTACTTGAACTTCTTGTTGCATTTTAGTTTCCTTATGTTGGGGCCAGCCGTAGCTGGGTAGCCTTATAGTTATATGGTAAAGTTAGTGTTTACTTCTTATTTTTCTTTTTCATCAAGCCGCCTTTGTTCATACCGCCCCATCCAGAGCCTTTAGATACAGAACCTTTTCCTCCTGTAGCTTCATCTGCAGAAGATTTTGTACCATATCCTTTAGACCCTGTTTGAGTTTGTGCAGCAATAGTTGTCCCTGCGTCAGCAGCCTTTTGAGCAATCTTCTGAGCCTTCTGAATAGCAGCTAATTGTGCAGCGTTATCGGCGTTGCTTGCTTTATCTGCTAGAGATTTTGCAGCAGTTGCTGGACTTCTATTAGACTGAGATTTCTTAGGCTTTGCAGTAGGTGTTGTAGTTGAGGTAGTTTTTACTGCAGGCTCTTCACGACCTATACTAGTTCTAATCTTCTCACTCATTATAGGGTCTTTAGCAATACTCTTAATATAGTCTTTCATTGCATCATCTTTAATGCCGCTAGGAATCTCAATACCGATAGACTCAAAATACTCTCTAGTATACCAGTCGCCATCTGCGTAGTTTCCAAAAGCGTCAGCAGCTATCTTAGTAGCAAGCCCTTGTCCTTGTATATACTTCGCAATATTATCTCTTAAATTTTTTGCTCCTGTTGCGTCACCTGAGGCTTCTAGAATATTAGCTTTAGCATACTGTTGTGCAACATTAGTCATACTAACAACAGTACCTACGCCTGGTACTACACTAGTTATAAAACTTTCTAATGCACCAGGCTGAGCAATATCTGTAGTTGTCCAATCAACACCTTCATACCAAGACTTGCGTTCTGGTGTAGGAGCTGGACCTGAGCCGCCGCTCTCTCCGTCTTTATATTGAGGCTGTATAGTTACTGCAGAAGGAGGAGTGGTTGTATAACCCTGTGCAATAAGAGAGTCATACTTCGCTTGATCAGTAGGCAGAGTAAGCTTTACTGTCTCTCCGTTAGGACCATAGAGTGTAACCTCTGTAAGAGGAGCTACAGCAGGTGCACCCATAGTCTGGTCTAACAGATAGCCAGGAGCAAACATAGCTCCCATACCACTAGTAAACTGTGGAGTATAAGGATCTAAGTCAACACCATCAGCAGCGTACACTTTCTTCCTAGCCATACCACCGCCGTACATACCAGTCACTTCATCAAGTAGCGCTTTCTCTTCGTCTGACAAATCAGCATCGTCATAATCAAGAAGAACTTCACCCTCAACTGGAACAGGCTCACCACCAATACGACCATTAGCTTCCATATTAGCTAAGCCCATCTTAGCTTCTGCACGTAGGTCTTCAAAGAACTTAACACCAAAAAATCGAACAACATCAGCAGGTACTACGTACTCACCTTCACTTAGTTGCGCTGGGATGTCATCCCGTACCTCGCTAGCCATTGAGCCTGGGGGAATCTCATTGCCACTTACGGGATCTACGTCCATGCCATCGTCCTGCATGAATGCCATTTCCATTTGTTCTTCAGTTGCCATTAACTTCTTCCCTCATAAGTTTTAATCTACGTAGTGCAGCTACTTCTCCTTGCACTCTATAGATTGCGTCGATGTCGGTTGATTGTTCTAATCGGGTATGTGCAGAGCTTATTTTATTGTTGATATACTCTAAGTATGCATCCCATAGTGGCTTGTCGTTAACAAGCTTCTTTAGTTGTCCGTTCATTTAGTTCGTCTTTCTACTAGTCCACCTTTGTTGAACCGTAGTTTAATGTTTGCTGGATCAATAGTCAAGTTAGAAATATCTAGTAACACACCTTGCGTTTTATCAACAGCATCTTTAAAAGTGGTTCTATAAATAAGGTCTTTTTTACCTATCTTAATTTGATCACCTAACTCAGCTTTTAACTGCTTAAGAACTTTATTATATGCTGCTACATAAGTGTTATGAAAAGCAGAACCCTTTGCAATCTTTTTAGCTATCTCATTTTGAGCAAACCGTTTCTCTGCTAACTTTTCTACAGGGGGTAATACAATCTGGTTAATATTTCTTGATTTAGCGTCAGATATAATGCCTGTTAAAGTAAGTCTGATTGCATCAGTAAGCTTTTGTACAGGTAGATCTTTTTTGTTTGTAGCTGCCTTAAGATTAGCAATATAAGTACCTACCCTATTATGCATAGAATCTGTAATCATTCCTAACTGCTCGTCTGGAACATCGTCAAACTCTTTACTTAGTATATTAAACGTAACATTTGATATACTCCCGCTATCACCAAAGATAAGGTCTTCAGGAACATCAATATCTTTTACAGCTTTTTTAAATATATCTTTACGTTCTTCTTTAGTTAGCTTTGTATCAAGCTGTGTAGGTATAACTACATCATCAATATAGCTTTTAACTTTATCCATAGGCGCATCAGGAAAACCGCTACCCTCCGTATTAATCATATACTCTAGATCTTCATAGCTATAATTTAAAAGTACATCTAATTCTGATCTTTGTTTATTTTTAAACTTAGGTAAATCGTCAACAATATTCTGTAAAGGGTCAGACTGAAGCTCTTCTATTAGAATGTATTTATTTTGTCCTGGTTTATCAGGGAGAGACTCCCCCTTACGAATGCTATAACGACTATGTGCTAAATTAGAAGAACCGAAGTGTGTCATCAAACCTAGATCATCTTCAGACTCAATGCTTAGTTCTACATAATCAAACTCTGGATCAATTAGATCACTTTGCCGTTGCTGTAAGCGGTATGTATCCCCCTTCTTGATTGCTTTTATAGGCATTTCACCACCTATTAAAAACTTAACGTCATCAGAACGATACTTCTCACTTGGGACCAAAGCACCTCTTAAGCCCCGATACTCCATCTCACCTTGTGTGACTTTAGGTGCACGTTTACGTACATACGCTTCGATGTTCTCGCCACGTGTACCTTCTTTGCCTATAGGTGCTTCATCAATAGCACTCTCTAGAGGACTGTAGAATCGTGCCACTGTAGGGTCATTAGGATCAGCTACATCAGTTAGTGCTTCATCTGTTTGTTTGAACATAGGGTTGTACTTAGGGTTGTCAATGATACCCAGCGCTGAGCTTAGCTCTTTAGCTATCATACGAGAGATGCCTGACATTATTGTACGTTCCCGCTAAATCCTTGCTCTCCTGGTTGAGGAGCAGTTCCTACACCCATAGTACCACCACCAGACCCAGTAGTGTCTTCTACTTGTACTCCTGCAGGCGCTCCCTCTTCTGGAGCAGCACCCTGTGCAGGGGCAGGCTGTGGTGCAAACTTCTTAAACAACTCAGCTTGTACTGCAGCGTCTGCCATAGAGTTAGTCACCTTGTCTGGGTCAAGGTCCATACTCTTAGCAATCTCACGAATGATGTAATCCATTTTAGCAAACGGAGCAAGGACTGGGTTCTGTGCTACCTGTAAGAACTGCATTAGGCGCTGGGAGCGAATCTCGTTAGACATCAAGCTCTCTGTACCAGATGCTTTGACTTCTAAGTCGCCCTTGATTGACTCATCAAAGTCAAACTGCATGTTAAAGCTAAAGAATGCCTTACCTAGAGGTCCAAGCAGATAGTCATCAACGTTCTTAACTACGGAGCGTATAGAACCATTAGCAGCAGACATAAGCATAGAAATACCAGAGGCAGTCCGACCAACGCCGCTGACTCCAGTTTGACCGTGAGCAAACGAAGGAAAGCCTGTACTTTCATCAGCCAAGACACGAGCCTTGTCGAATAGCTGCATATTTTCTTGTGCAACATTAGGAAACTTAGTTCCAAATATAGCTTGACCAGGTGCACCGCCTTGTCTACGGAAAACTTTTCCTGGATATACACTGAGGTCTTGACCAGGTACAAGGTTAGTCTCGTCAACTTCAATGATCAAATTTCCTGATAGTGCAGCGTTGTCAATAGCCATACGCATAAAGCCATTCATCAACGTCTGCGTGTCGTCCATGTTTTCAGCAATACCAATACCAAAGAAGCTGTACGGGTTATGCTCGTAAGGTGTTGCGTAGTAAGGGATACGTGCAGGCTTGAATGGGTTCAATACCATACGCATTACTTCACCGTTACAGATCCAGATGTTACAGTTAACTTCGTCTAGGTTACGCAACTCACGTGGAATCTTTACGCCATTCTCTTGTAGAATATCTACATCAACAAAACCCCAGAACTCCATAACCTCCCAGCGCTCGGATTCTGGTTGAGCATCGTCATCCTCCATGCTCATTTCCCAGTGCTTCTGCACATAGTCTGGGCCTTTAGAGATTGCCATCTCTACAGCCTCATCACGGAAGTAAGGACGATTCTTCAATCCACGTAGTTGTGTGCGTGACATCTTATGACGCTCAACAACATATTCTGCATCATCCATTGAAGTAGCTTCTGGATCAGGATAGAAGTTCCATATAGATACGTGATTACACTCTGGTACAGTTTTGATTAATGGATCGTATGAACCTGAGCTATCCCAGTTAGGATATTCTTTATCTACAGCAAACGGACCTTTCATAACACCCGTACCTAGTAGTGCCATCTCAAAAGCCATAGAGCGTAGATGCTTAGATGCACCTGACTCGTTCAACTGATCGTGGATCTTCTTTTCCATCTTCTTAGCTGCAACCATTGCAGGATGGAAAGTAACATTAGCTGCTGTAGTGCCTGGACCTTCAATTACTTTTTCAGTAACAGGTGCTAGTTTGTTTTGCATACCAGCTAGACGTTCTTGAAGATCTCTTAGAGTTTCTCCTGGAAGTAGCTTGCCATCGTCGCCTAGAAGAGCTGTAGGGGCTGCTGGAGAAGCGGAAGCATTTTTTAGCTCCTCCCCTGCCATATCAGCGTTAGGGTCAATATTGACGTGTACAGAGTCTGCTACGCCATCTGGAAGTACTGTAGGATCTACAGATAGAGGGAACTTGTTGTTACCAAACAGTACGTCGATGATCTGTCCGTATGCAGCTAGAGTCTTAGTCTTAGTTACCTTAACAAATACACGAGACTTCTCTGAGTCTGTGAACTGTACCTCTGAGCTATACAAACCCCTGTAGTTACGATAAGCACGTAACCAGCGCTGTTCGTCGCCATAACGTGCATCTTCTGCCCGTTTATAACGTTCATTAACATACGTCACTACACTACTGACAGAATCGAATAGTTTGTCACTACCGTCTTCTGCAGCAACAACTTCGTCTGTTTCGAAATTTAGATCATCAATATCTGCCATAGATTAGTACCCGAAAGTTGCGTCTGACACTTGAAAGCCAGAACGTTGAGATTTAGATGGGTCATAGTCCCAAATAGAACTGCGTGGTCTTGTCATTATGCCATACCTTAAAGCATCATACAAGTGATCTTCTGAGTTTGTGTCTACATCCTCTGGATTCTTTTTATCTAGAGGTATAGACGGTAACTGAGAGATTGTGTTTGTGCAGGTAGAGAAAAATACGAGTCTTGGCTCCTCAGTAAATTCATCTACCTGTAAGCGGCGGTGTATCTCGTTTTTGCCTGAAACACGGGAGCCTCTTGAGCGATCAGAAGGACGCCATCGACATCCTTTCATGTTCATCTGCTCTGCCAAGGAAGGGCCAGTATCACCCCTGTTGTGCCAAAGTGACGAGTCTAACACGCCGTATCTGATTGTCCCATCATCTGACTCTGCATCTAGAATCATATCAGCTAGGTCAGAGGCTGTCACTTTACTACAGTAAAGCTCTCTATAGACAACCAGTTGTTCTGCAGGTGTTACTGCAATCCATACAACGCCTGTATGAGAACCATATCCATAATCGCAAGCTCTAAACTTAGTCCAGGACTGAGGTATGTCGTAAGGTTCAACAACGTGTATCTTTCTGTTAAACTCAGGGAAAGCTGCTCCTTCATTGACATCCCAGTTACCCTCAAGAAGCTGTTTCCTTTGATGTTCTGGCAGTGACAAAAGCATTGCTTCATAGTCACCACTCTCTGCTAAATATGGATTATCGAACAAACTGGCTGGAATAAACCTACGTTTAAATAGAGGTTCTCCTGCTTTACTATGACCATTAGGATAGGTCAGTGTCTCTCCTGTTTCAATGTCTGTAGCCCAGAACGGTTGATTAGCAGGCGATGGGTCAATAAACATTTTCTTAACCCAAGAGTGACCTGGACCACCAGGGTTAGTTGTAGCTCTCATGTAAAGTCCTAACTCTTTAGAGCTACTACGTAGACGTGAACGCATATAGTTCCACGCATACGGAGTGTTCCACTGAGTAAGTTCGTCAAAGGCTACATAGTTAAAGGCCTGACCTTGGTAGCGCATAACGTCTGTATCTTTGTCTAGGTAAGACATCCACAGCCTGCCGCCCCTTGGTGTAGTCCATTGCGACTTACGTTCAGACCACTTAATACCTGGTATAGCTTTAGGGTATAAGTCCTGACTCTTTTGTATAAGCTCACGAAGTTCTTCAGTTGTGTGACGAACTAGTAGTCCACTAAACGCTTCGTTACCTAAATCACGTAGAGGATCGGCTAGAGTCGCATAAGACTTACCGCCTCCTGCTGCACCACCATATAGTACTTCTCTTTCAGAAGATGCTAGATATTGTGTTTGTGGACCTGGGTTAGGCTTAAATACTACGTTCTGCGCCTCTATAGGGTCAAACTCAGCAGGTTTAACTGTGGCAGCTACTACTTCTACTTCAGGCATCTTCTTCGTAGGTGTAGTAACCGAGCCTTTCTTTTTCGAGGATCTCGTACTGCTTGATCGCTTTTTCGTACCTTTCGGCAAGCTTGCGTTTAATTGCAGCAAGTGATTTACGTTTTCTTTCGACATCTATTCTTTTTCTAAGTCCTGAGTGTGATATTTTTCTACCTGATTGTGTAGACAGCCAAGCAGCCACTTCCCTATAACTATACTGCTTTAAGTGTTTCTTTGCAAGCTCTAATAGTTCTAGTTCTTTAGGTATTGGCTTTAGCCACTCATTATCTTCAGGATCTATCTCATAACCAAAAGGTACTTGGTGTGTTAGTCGAGGAACTCGTTCCCACTTTTTTATCTTAAAGTCTGGCTTAGGAAGCATCCAATAACCTAAGCTCTGTCTTTCTTTTTGTTTAGTTATCCGTATCATCAGACTCTTTAGGAGGTAGAATAAACAGCCCACCTGATGACTGAACTTCTACACGCTCTGTTTTTACTACGCCTGCACGGTCTAGTACTTCTTTAGCTGCCTGCATTTTTTCTTTTACCCCTAGCTCTGTAGGATCTACAAGTGCATTACCAAAAGCTACAGCTGCCTTAGGTCCAATACGTGCCATATAAGACTTTGTACCATCAAAGATCTCATCTTTAAGGGATTCTACAATAGTACGAGTAGGTGTGGAATCGCTGTAGCCAGCAAGCTTCTTCGCCTTAACTACATCACCGCCTGCTTCATCGAACAGTACTTCGAGAAACTTTACTTGATTTTCTGTTAGATTTCTTGCCATTGTATTTCCTATAGACGTTTTCAGCTATTCTCTTGTAAGTAGTAATAATAAGTATGTTGCCGTTCTTATCAAAAGCATAGTACTTATTGTTTAACTTTGTTACACAGTCAGATAAAGTACGAATCCTAAAACACCAAACCCTACCACTAAAAGAGTACCAGACACTGCCCAAGTTATGATAGCTTCTTGAAGTTCAGCTTTACGGTACTCATGTTCCTTTTTTTCTTTACGTATCCTGGCCTCAGTAGCAACAAGAGAATCCCATGCTGAAGGACCATACACAAAAGATATATGAGAGCGAAGCTCTTCCCGCATCGCATCTGCCTTACGCTTTGCATTCCAAACTTCGAGAGCTTCTGCTTCTACAGACCCGCCAAGGGACTTCCACCAAGGAGGGTTGTTTGCTTTTTGCTCAGCATAAGATAGATCACTCATAGCACCAGCCCACTGAGTTAATTGGCTGGACATATCTTGTAAGTCCTTGCCTATAGCAAAGCCTTTCTTAAGTGCGTTAAAGGCGACAGTGGCCCCACTGATTATTGTTACTGGGTCCATACTGCCTCCTCAAACAAGTATAGATCACTTAATACCTTCTTGGACAACACGTTTAATATCGCCACGTCCAATACCAATATCGTTTAGTTCACGATCTGACATACGATACAGATGCATTTCCGCAATACGACGATTTGCTTCTGCTTGACGTGCTTCAATTAATGCCTGTAGCCCACGAGCAAACCATGCTTTAATGTCATGCGCCCACTTAGATGATTGATTTATTACTAGTTCCATTATATGTACTCCTTATGTGTTAACGGAAACATATATAGTTATACTAGATTAATCACCTATTTAGTAGTTCAATTTTGGAATACCCGCTACCCTACAGGAACAAAGGTTTCAGTTACTGTAAGTATGGTATCAATGTGTGCTGCTGTGTCAGGTGTGATCTGTAGCTTATCACCTTGTTGTAGCACAAGGTCCATATCAGCAAAGGTAACATACTCACCTGCACCTAAGTTCTTACCCTCTAGATAGTGTGAGGTATACCCTGATGTTTTCCACGTAGAGTAATCAGCATTTGTCTTATCTGATAGCGCAGAGTCTATATTGTTAGGATGTATAAACCATTCAATAGTAATATTAGTATTACCTGTAGTGTTATGAATGTGTAGGTAAGTAATCTCTGCAGTACAGTTGTTAGGGCAAATATACACGTCCTCTGTAGTCGTGCCTTCATTATGACCGAACAGAGATTTACTACGTGCAGATTTACCCTGATTAAATAGAGACATTAAAGTTTACCTTGTCCGTAGTCACTATCCTGTACCCACGCCTCATTCTCTGGCGTATTAGGGTCATCCTTAACAAAGTGGCCTTTAGAATTACGTGCACGTTTCATACCTTTAGGTGCAGCTTTTTTAACAGCTTTCTTTACTTTGGTTACTGTGCTTTCACTTTTCTTAATAATGTTAGCTACATTAGGATCGTGACAATAAGAAGTACCGTGACGATCTGTGTGAGCTACACAAAAGTTTCTGTCGTTGTGTACACGTCCGTCTTCACCTACGGTATACCCTGCTGCTTCTAGTTCTTCTTTATACTTAAGATAATACATTACACTGACCTGCTTGCTGGGTTAGATGCACCACACTTAGCCATGCCTCCGTGAGCATAGCCTCGTTTCTTAGTCATACCACCCTTACTCATCTTTGTTTTAGGCTTACTGTGATACCCTGTACCACCACAATGGCTACAACCTTTTCCACCACAATTTGGACATTTGGTTTTCATGCTGTTCTCTTTCTGCCTGATGCTGTTGTTGACCAATTAACTTTAGTTGGTCCTGTCTTTTTCGCCGCTTCTTCTTTGGATATTTTTGAGGCAACAGCCTCTGGTCTACACGCTGGATAGGGACGACTCGATTTACTGGCTGAACTACGCCCACACTTTTCGCCTGTCTTAACATCTGTCCATTTTTCGTCAAACCACTGACCTAAGCCTCCTTTAGAATATCCTCTTCGACTTTCTAGTAAGGGAGAAGCCTTACGTGACTTTGTTCTTTGTCGTGCCACTATACTTACCTCCCGCTTTCTTGTACTCTTTAACAACCCAAGCAGAAGCATATGCGCTGGGCCAAACATCAAACTTTTTCTTAGCTAAGGCTACCTTGCTGTTGTATAGCTTCTTATTAGTTGGAGTAGGGGTACTGCCGCCTATACTGTAACCACTTGCATAGATTGCTTTACCTTGACGTTCAGCTGCAGCTTTAGTTTTGTAGACTTTACCTGTCTTACCCCAACGATAACCGCCTGCTACTTTTTGTACTGGCATTATGCGTTATCACCTTCTACTTTATGACAATGAGGTGTAGCATATGCACCACCCTGACGTATTGTGTTTGTAATTTGTTCTGCTTCCTTTAAGCAAGCCTCTTCACTGTAGAACGGCTCAGGCTTAGCTATGATCTTACACGATAGTGCCATAGGATCAAAACAAACTAGCAGTATTCCTATCCACATATCACCAGGCCTTACAGGACCAGTAACGTGCAGTAAACTTATCCGTTGCTGTATCACAATTATGTCT
>Ga0213865_10000330_pt1 | contig 32240 bp, 20 predicted proteins | sample PICome_6_FD_160100 | JGI IMG/M metagenome (GOLD analysis project Ga0213865, IMG submission 160100) | Coastal seawater microbial communities near Pivers Island, North Carolina, United States - PICO282 | ecosystem: Environmental > Aquatic > Marine > Coastal | place: USA: North Carolina...
ACCCCTTCTTTTTCAAGCCAATTCAGGACGGAATGGACCGTCCAAAGACAGAGCTGGCGTACAGGGTACCAGCCTCAAAGTTTACCCGTAAAAAACTTGAGACAAACGAGAAGTTACAGGAACTCGACGGGCTTGACACAACGATCGATTGGAAAAACACAGGCGACAACTCGTATGACGGTGAGAAACTTAAACTCCTCGTCCACGATGAGAGCGGCAAGTGGGAAAAACCGAACAACATCCTCAACAACTGGCGTGTCACGAAAACGACGTTAAGATTAGGTAGTAAGATAATAGGTAAATGTATGATGGGTTCTACTAGTAACTCATTAGACAAAGGCGGTGATAACTTTAAAAAACTTTATTATGACTCAGACGTTACAAAAAGAAACCGCAATGGACAGACTGCTTCAGGATTATATTCTTTGTTCATACCTATGGAATGGAACTACGAAGGATATATTGATATGTATGGAACACCTGTCTTCGAGACTCCAAACCAAGCGGTACTCGATGCGGCTGGGGATAAAATAAAGCAAGGTGTAATTGATTATTGGCAAAACGAAGTTGAAGGTTTAAAAAACGATCAAGACAGTTTAAATGAATTTTATAGACAGTTTCCAAGAACTGAAAGTCACGCTTTTAGAGACGAAGCTAAACAATCTTTGTTTAATCTAACTAAAATATATGAGCAGATAGATTACAACGATGATTTAATAAATTCAACGCTAGTAACAAAAGGTTCATTTCAATGGAAAAATGGTATTAAAGATTCTACAGTAGAATTTATGCCTAATAATAATGGTAGGTTTAAAATATCTTGGGTACCTAAGTTTGAAATGCAAAATAGAATTAATTTAAAAAACGGAGTTAAACATCCAGCTAACGAGCATATTGGTGCTTTTGGTTGTGATAGCTACGATATATCAGGTACTGTTGATGGTATAGGTTCTAATGGAGCTTTACATGGTTTAACAAAGTTTAATATGGACGAAGCACCTTCTAATCAATTTTTTTTAGAATATGTTGCAAGACCACAAACCGCTGAAATATTTTTTGAAGATGTACTTATGGCTTGCGTATTTTATGGTATGCCTATATTAGCAGAAAATAATAAACCTAGACTTTTATATCATTTTAAAAGAAGAGGTTATAGAGGTTTTAGTATGAACAGACCTGATAAAGTATATAATAAATTATCAGTTACAGAAAAAGAAATAGGTGGTATACCAAACTCTTCTGTAGACATGAAACAATCACATGCTGCTGCTATTGAATCTTACATTGAAAAATATGTAGGTCAAAACGATGAAGGTTATGGTAGTATGTATTTTAATAGAACTCTTGAAGACTGGGCAAAGTTTGATATAAATAATAGAACAAAATACGATGCTTCTATTAGTTCAGGATTAGCGATAATGGCGTGTAATAAAAATCTTTATTCTCCAACGCAAAAAAGAGAAACAATACAAATAAACCTTGGTATAAAAAGGTACGACAATAAAGGATTTAGATCAAAAATAATTTAAATAAATGGTTAATAAAGCTATAAAAAGTTCTTTCCCTAGCCAAGCTGTTAGTGATTTAGAGAAAATGTCTCTAGAATATGGTAGCAAAGTTGGTAAAGCTATAGAGCAAGAGTGGTTTAACACTAAAGATGGCTATAACGATAAAAACGGTGCTGGTAGATATGCTACTAGTAGAAGATCGTTTCACTCGTTAAGGTTATACGCTAGAGGAGAACAATCTGTTAGAAAATATAAAGACGAATTATCTGTAAACGGTGATTTATCTTACTTAAATTAGACTGGAAACCTGTACCTATTATACCTAAGTTTGTAGATATTGTAGTAAATGGTATGGCAGATAGAGCTTACAATATAAAAGCATATTCTCAAGATCCAGCTTCTATAAAAGAAAGAACAGATTATGTTACTAGAATAGCTGAAGACATGGTTGCTAAACCATTTAACGACGCTGTTGCTACTCAAATGGGTTTAGATATATATCAAACAGATCAAGCTAAACTACCAGAAACAACAGAAGAATTAGAATTACACATGCAGCTAGATTATAAGCAAGCTGTAGAAATAGCAGAAGAAGAAGCTATAAATAGTATTTTTGATAAAAATAAATACGAACAAATATCTAGAAGAATAAACAATGATTTAACAGTTATTGGTATAGGTGCTGCTAAAAGTTCTTTTAATAAAGCAGAAGGTATTAAAGTAGAATATGTAGATCCTGCTGATTTAGTTTATTCTAATACTAATTCACCTTATTTTGACGATATATATTATATAGGTGAAGTAAAAGAAATTTATTTAAACGAACTTAAAAAAGAGTTTCCTGAGCTTACAGACTCACAGTTAGAAGAGTATAAAGGTTATAGCGGTTATTATAGTAATAGCGGTAGATACAATACTAAAAGAGATGAGGAAAATAGTGTAACTGTATTATATTTTGAATATAAAACATATGCTAATCAAGTTCACAAAATAAAAACTACAGCTACAGGTGGTAAAAAAGCTATAGAAAAAAACGACACATTTAATCCACCTGCTTCAGAAGATTTTGAAAAAGTTGATAGAGCTATTGAAGTTATATACGAAGGTGTTAAAGTTGTAGGCTCTAAAGATATTTTAAAGTGGGAGCTAAAAAGAAATATGATGCGACCAAAAGCAGATACAACAAAAGCTCAAATGAGTTATGCTGTGTGTGCACCGCGTATGTATGAAGGTCGTATAGAAAGCTTAGTAAGTCGTATGACTAACTTTGCAGATATGATACAAATAACTCATTTAAAACTACAGCAGGTATTATCTAAAATGGTTCCAGACGGTGTTTATCTTGATGCTGATGGATTAGCTGAAGTTGATTTAGGTAATGGTACTAATTACAATCCTGCTGAAGCTTTAAATATGTATTTTCAAACAGGTAGTGTTATTGGTAGATCAATGACGCAAGATGGTGATATGAATAGAAGCGCACTACCAATAAGAGAAATAAACACAAGTGGAGGTAACAATAAAATATCTTCTCTTATTAGTACATACAATTATTACTTACAAATGATGCGAGATGTAACTGGTTTAAACGAAGCTAGAGACGGAAGTATGCCAGATGCAAACGCGTTAGTAGGTTTACAAAAATTAGCTGCTGCTAATTCTAACACAGCAACTAGACACTTATTGCAGTCAAGCTTGTATATAACCCTATCAATGGCAGAGTGTATTGCAATGCGTGTTTCTGATGTTATAGAATATTCACCTACTAAAGAGTCTTTTATAAAAACACTAGGTAAGTTTAATGTATCTACTTTAGAAGAAATGTCTAACTTGTATTTACATGATTTTGGAATATTCTTAGAATTAGCTCCAGACGAAGAAGAAAAAGCTATGCTTGAGAATAACATACAAGTAGCTTTGCAGTCTGGACAAATATATTTAGAAGACGCTATTGATATAAGAGAAGTTAGAAACTTAAAATTAGCTAATCAACTTCTTAAAATAAGACGTAAGAAAAAACAAGATATTGATCAGCAACAAGCTCAACAAAACATACAAGCTCAAAGTCAAGCAAACGCTGAAGCTGCTCAAGCTGCTCAAGCTGCAGAAATGCAAAAAGAACAAGCTCTTGTAGAGTCTAAAATGCAATTAGAGCAAATGAAGTCTCAACTTGAAATAGCTAAACTAGAAAGAGAAGCTGCTATTAAAAGAGAGCTAATGCAGTATGAGTTTGAAATAAACAGACAGTTGCAACAAGGTCAAGTAGCTATTGCTAAAGAAAAAGATAAGTTCAAAGAAGATCGTAAAGACGAAAGAACTAAAATACAAGCTACACAACAAAGTGAGCTTATAAATCAAAGAAAAACAAATGCACCACCTAAAAATTTTGAGTCTGCTGGTATGGACACATTAGGTGGGTTTGGCTTAGAACAATTTGAGCCAAGGTAATAATACCTTAACTATTTAATTATATTATATTATGTCAGAAGAAAACAAAGTTATTGAAGAAGTTGTTGAAACACAAGAACAACCAAAAGTCGAACAAGAACAAAAAGAAGCTCCAGCGGTAGAAAGAAAAGCTGATGGAACTTTTAAGGTTGATTTAAGTAGAGTTAAAAAAACTGATCAACAAGAAACAGAAACAGATGATAAAGAAGAAGTGCGGGTGCAAGCACAAGAGCAACCGGAAAAAGAAAATAACGAAGAGCCGGCCGAAGAAAAAGTTATACAAGAGATAACAGAGGAAGAGCCCGTTGTTGAACAACCTGTTGTAGAGCAAAATGTTGTAGAAGAAAAACAACCAGTACAAGAACAAAGACAACTACCAGAAAACATTGAAAGTCTGGTAAAGTTTATGGAAGATACTGGTGGAAGTATAGAAGATTACGCAAGATTAAACGCGGACTATACAAATGTAGATAACAATACATTATTAAAAGAATATTATAAGTCAACTAAATCTCACCTTGATAATGATGAGATTAACTTTTTAATTGAAGATAGTTTTTCATATGATGAGGAACTTGATGAGCAAAGAGATATTAGAAAAAAGAAGTTGGCTCTTAAAGAAGAAGTTGCGAAAGCTAAAAAGTTTCTTACTAATTTAAAAGACGAATATTACAAAGAAGTTAAGTTAACTTCTAAGTTGTCTAAAGATCAGCAAGAAGCTATTAACTTTTATAACGAATATAACCAAAAACAAACCACTGCCAATGAAATCCAACAAAAGCAGTATAAGCAATTTGAGCAAACTACCAATAATGTTTTTAACGAAAACTTCAAAGGTTTTGATTTTAGAGTTGGAGACAAAAAATATAGGTATAATGTAAAAGACGCAGCTGCTATTAAGGATTACCAGAGTGACATATCTAATTTCGTTAAGGAGTTCTTAGATGAAAATAATATGATGCAAAACGCTGCTGGTTATCATAGAGCTTTATTTGCTGGTAGAAATATTGATAAAATAGTTCAACATTTTTATGAGCAAGGTAAGGCTGATGCTATTAAAGAAACAGCCATTAAATCAAAAAATATAGACATGGGTGCTAGAAAAGTAAACCAAGTCGTTGATGCTAGTGGTATGAAAGTTAAAGTATTAGGTGGTGATAATAGTTCGAGGTTGAAAGTAAAAATTAAACGATAAAATTTAAAAAAACAAAAAAATGGGATTTAATACCTCTTTAGGTTTGGGTGGAAGCTTCAGCTTGACTGGCTCACCAAGCCAAACAGTAAGTACTGGGAACTATTTAGATCTAGCTAACACAGCTGGACAAGGATGGGCTCAGCAATATTTACCAGAGCTGTACGAAGAAGAAATCGAAAGATACGGAAATCGTACAATTGGTGGATTTTTACAAATGGTAGGCGCTGAAATGCCTATGCAATCTGATCAAATAGTTTGGTCTGAGCAAAATAGATTACACTTAGCATACAAGCACAAAGCTGGTGGAAACGAAACTTGTGTTATTACAACAGTTTCTTCAGGTCTTATTACTTTAGGATCTGATTACACTAACTCTGTACGCGTTGGTGCTACTGTAATTGTAACAGACTCTGCTACTGGATTAAAAACTAACTATTGTAGAGTTTCTGCAACAAGTGGACAAACTTTTAACGTAAAACCTTTCAAAACCGCCACTTTATCTGCTGATCTTAGTGACGCTGATGGTGTTAACGTATTTGTTGTAGGTTCTGAGTTTGCTAAAGGAACTTCTTCTATGGCAGGAGAACTTAAGCCAACTTTCACTAAATTTGACAACCGTCCAATAATCATTAAAGATCACTTTAAGATTCACGGATCTGACACTGCTCAGATTGGATGGGTTGAAACAACTGATGAAGCTGGTCAAGTAGGTTTTTCTTGGTATTTAAAAGCTGCTGGCGAAACTAGACTGCGTTTTGAAGATTATTTAGAAACAACTTTAATAGAATCTGTTAAAGGTGTTCCAGGAAGTTCAACTGTTGATACTGATTTAGGTATCGCTGGTGAAGGATTTGGTACTGAAGGTCTTTTTGCTGCTGTTGAAGCTCGTGGTAATGTATTTGAAGATTTAGCTACTCTTGGTGACTATGATTTATTATTAAAAAATCTAGACAAGCAAGGTGCTATCGAAGAAAACATGCTTTATGTTAACCGTGATTTAGCTCTTACTATAGATGATATGGTTGCTGGATTAAACGCTAACTATAATGGTTGTGCGTCTTTTGGAGTGTTTAACAACGACGCTGATATGGCATTAAACTTAGGTTTCTCAGCTTTCCGTAGAGGATCTTACGATTTCTACAAGTCTGACTGGAAATACTTAAACGATGCTGCTGCTCGTGGTGGTTTTGGAGATGTTTCTGGAATTTTAATTCCTGCTGGAACTTCTACAGTTTACGACCAAACACTTGGTAAGAACATGACTCGTCCTTTCTTACATGTACGATACAGAGCTTCACAGACTGATGACCGAAGAATGAAGTCTTGGGTAACTGGTTCTGTTGGATCTGCTTCATACACTGGAGACGACGTAATGGAAGTACACTATTTGTCTGAAAGATGTTTAGTAGTTCAAGGAGCTAATAACTTCGTGATGTTAAAACAATCATAATATTAACTTTTAAAAACTAAACAAAAATGGACAAATTTATGTATTTTACACAAGGAGACGGCATAAATGCTGCTTCTGAATTAGCTTGCTATCCTGTAAAGAATTTTTTAGGATTTAGCATACCAGCTGGTGATAATACATCATTAGCTTTAACGTTTGTATCTTCTGTAACAGGACCAGGTGCAACAACTGAAATTGACACTGTAGATTTAACTATTACAGCAGGAACTGCAAAAAAAGTTATTAAATCAATTTGCTCAGCTATTAATGCTGCTAGCTTTACTGATAAAAGCGGATTTGTGGTTATTGCTGATCAAGATAATTCTATATTTTGTGATTCTGATATTACTAACGTTGAAGTAAGTCACGACTCATAATTCAATTAATTAATGAAAGCAAAGGGGCTTCGGCCCCTACGCTTTTATTTTTATAAACTATTTAATTATATTATATCATGGCTAAAAAAGCTCAAGCAGAAGAAACTGTTGAGGTTGCACCTCAGCCCGTAGTTAAAAAAACTACAACACCAAAAAAACCACAATGGGAGATTAAAGACAGACAATATTATTTAAGAGGAGACTCAAATCCTTTAACATATGTTTTGACTTCTAAATCAACACCTAGAAAACCTTTGTTATGGTTTGATCCAGAAAAAAATTACAATAGAGAAATAAGATACGCTAGAAACCAAAGATCTTGTTTTGTTGACGAACAAGACGGTAATGCTATTTTATCTCACATTATTTTTGAAGACGGAGTTTTATTTGTTCCTAAATCTGATCAAGCATTACAAAAATTACTTTCAATATATCACCCTAAAAAAGGAATAGTATACAACGAGAGAGATGATGTAGCAGAAGCTAAAGAAGATTTAGTAAGTATTGAAACTGAAATGGATGCTTTAAACACAGCTGTAGCTATTGGCGTTGACCAAGCTGAAGCTATATTAAGAGTTGAACTTGGTTCTCAAGTAGATAATATGAGCTCTTCTGAATTAAAAAGAGATTTATATTTGTTTGCTAGACAAAATCCAGTTTTGTTTTTAAACTTAGTAAATGATGAAAATGTAGAGCTTAGAAACTTAAGTATTAAAGCTGCTAACATGGGAATTATTAAATTATCTCAAGATCAAAGAACTTTTACATGGGGATCAAATGATAGAAAATTAATGACTGTGCCTTTTGATGAAAATCCGTATTCTGCTTTTGCAGCGTTTTTAAAGACGGATGAAGGTGTAGAAATTTTTAAATCAATAGAAAAAAAGCTAAAATAGCGTAACTATTATATGTGGTATAGCCGCTAATAATGGTGGCTATACTACTATAATAAATATAAAAATATGGCGATTGACGTAAACAAAGTATATACTACTGTTCTTTCAATATTAAACAAGAAGGGTAGTGGTTATATGACACCAGATAATTTTAACAAAATTGCACCAGTAGCTCAAATAGAGCTTTTAGATAGAGCTTTTTATGAATATAATCAAGCTGTAGCTAAACAAACTAGTGGTAGAGGTGCTCAAGGTTATGGTGATATACCTAGAAAAATAATGGACAAGCTTGATCCTTTTTGTGATTTTACAAACTTGACTGTTGAAAGTTCTGGATATTTTAATGTGCCTAACTATCCTATATCAAACATTTACGCAACGCTTAGTTTAACAACAACTGATACTTTAACAGACATAGAGCGTGTAGAAAAATCTAAGCTACCGTTTTTGTTTTCATCTAAATTGACAGCTCCGTCAACTACTTTTCCAATGTATTATTACTCTGCGGACAGACTATATGTTTTTCCAGACACAATAACAAGTGTTAGATTATATTACGTAGGCAGACCAGCTGATCCAATTTGGAACTCTACGGCTGATACTACAAGCTTTGGTACACCAATATATACTTATGACTCTTTAACAAGTAGTAATTTTAGGTTACACTCATCTGATGAACCTGACTTAATATTAAGTATACTTAGACATTTTGGTGTAACTATAAAAGATCCACTAGTTATACAAACAGCTATGCAAGAAGAACAAAGTACAACTCAACTAGAACAATAATATGGGACTATTAGGAACAGCAACTGAAGAGAATTATTACAACGGTACACAAACGCTTATAGCTGATGGTTCTACAGTTTCTTTTACATTAACGTTTGATCCTTTACCTACAACAAGTCAGGTAAGAGCTTTTACAAACGATGGATCTGTTGGAGCTACTAATCAAGAGACTTTTGATTTTACTATTTCAGGATCTACTATAACATTTACTGGAGCTGCTCAACAGTTTTTAGAAAGTAATGATGTTGGTTTTGTTTTAGTACAATTACTAGATTTTGATTTTGGAACATATCAATACACTTCTATAAAAGATATTGTAGACAATTTTATGATAGCTTATGTTGGTGATGGTAAGCTTATAGATCATGTGTCTAAGTCTGATGTTGTATTTCACGCTAAAAGAGGATTACAAGAATTTAGCTATGATGTTTTAAAAACTATAAAATCTCAAGAAATAGAATTAGGACCATCTTTAGCTATGGCAATGCCTCAAGACTATGTTAATTATGTTAAAATTTGCTACATAGATAGTTCAGGCGTTAAAAGAATTATATACCCAACAACATTAACAACTACTCCGTCACAACCACTGCTACAAGATGAAAACTTTAATTATGTTTTTGACATTGATGGAAGTGCTGTTGAAACAAGTTCAGTTACTAAAGATAGATGGAGTTCTTTTGACACTAGCAATATAACTGGAGATATAGGCCCAGAAGACAGCGATTACAGATCTACAAGAGATTATGTAAGAGCTGATTATGGTCAAAGATATGGTTTAAATCCAGAGACAACACAAATTAATGGGTTTTTTACAATAAACGAAAGAAAAGGTACTTTTAATTTTAGTAGTGATTTATCTGGTAAATTAATTGTATTAGAATACGTATCAGACGGACTTGGTACAGACGCTGAAATGAAAGTAAATAAACTAGCTGAAGAAGCTTTATACAAACACATCGCATACAACGTTTTAGCGGTTAAAAGAAACATATCTGAGTATATAGTACAAAGATACAAAAAAGAACGAAGAGCAGCGCTTAGAAACGCTAAGATAAGGTTATCTAACATTAAGCTTGAGCAAATAGCTCAGGTTATGAGAAATAAATCGAAAATAATTAAAAACTAGTAGATGGCTGAAGATAAAAAGACGTTTCTTCAAGGTAAAATGAATCAAGATATTGATAGTAGAGTTTTACCTAATGGAGAATACCGTAGTGCACAAAATATACAAGTTACAACATCTGAAGACTCTGACGTAGGTTCAATACAAAACGTAGTTGGTAATTCTATTGTTAAAAACTTAGACACAGAGTTTTTGCAGTATAGTAACTTAGAAACTATTGGTAGTTTTTTTGACGAAAAAGATAATAGAATATTTTATTTTGTTACAAATTATACTTGTCCTGACGCTGGACTTCAAGGTTTAGTTGGTGACGAAGACGGACCATCAACTGCAGATCAAGCCGCTAATAATAATGATTTATTTTGTGGTATATTTGTAGCTACAAATGCTAGTGGATCTGGTTTACCTACAATTACAAAGCTAGTTTCGGGGCTTTATTTAAATTTTAGTAAAACACATAGAATAACTGGTGTTAATTTATTAGAAGATTTATTGTTTTTTACAGACGGTTTAAATCAACCTAGAAAAATAAATGTATCTATAGCCGCAAACAACCCACAGCACTACAATGATGAAATAAAAATTAGCGTAGCTAAATTTGCACCTTTTATGCCACCGTTGTTATTAGATTACAATACTACAACTTTAAACGGCAATGTTCCAACTTCAGGTACAGAAGGTACATCTACAATGGAGTTAAGCTCTCAAAACAACTTTCCAGAAGACTTTTTAAGAGAAAAATTTGTTAGATTTTCATATAGATATAGATTTATAGACGGTGAATATTCTACAATAGCACCTTTTACGCAAATATGTTTTATTCCAAAAACCACTAGCTATAACGGCACTGATTTACAAAAAATATTTAGAAAAGGTGAAGTATATTTTCAAGATGACAATGGTGTTGGCGATGGCATGGTTAATGATGTTACCGCTGTAGATTTAAATATTATATTACCTTCAAAGAAAATTAGAACAGATTTAGACATAAATGCTATTGAAATACTATTTAAAGAGTCTGATAATAATCTAATACGAGCTGTAGAGTTAAAAAGTTTACAAGACGCAGATAGTAGCACTGGAGTTTACACTTATAAATATAAATCAACTCTGCCTTATAAAACACTGCCTCAAAATCAATCAACAAGAGTATATGATAATGTACCATTAGCAGCTAAAGCACAAGAAATAGTTTCTAATAGAGTTGTTTATGGTAATTATATAGAAAATAGAAAGCTGCCTAATAAAAGTTTAGGAGCTCCAGGTTTAAATTTCTCTGTAGGTTTAGATCATAAATATGATGTTGATAATTTCGCTGGTAACGCAGATTTTAATAATTACTATTTACATAAAGAATATCCTTTTCACTCTATAAAACAAAGAAGAACTTATGAAATTGGTGTAGTTTTATCTGATAAATTTGGAAGACAGTCACCAGTGTTAACTTCTATAAATGGCAATAGCTCTATTGAAGTTAAAGCTAAAGATGAAAATTTTAATAGTAGCTCTTGGGACTCGGGTGATTCTGGTAATAATAACTCTAGTGGAGGTGTAATATCTAATAGCTCGCCAGGTAATGGTTCTTATTGTGGCGATGCATTAACTATAACTTTTAACGAAGCTATACCTAATCCTTATGCTAGAGGAACTTTTATACCTATAAACAACGTAGGTTCTACAATAACTTACACAAACAGTGTTTACAAAACTTTATTTTCTTCTTCAGTTTATATAAGTGGTATTATAGGTAATTTGTTTTATTATTCTAGTACAGGTATACCTAACGCTTCAGAAACTGACTTCTTTTATTTAGATGCTACGTTTAATACAGTTTTAACAGGTTATACTGAAGTTTATCATAGATTAAGTTATAGCGTACCTACTCCAGGTGTAACTGTTATAAATAAATATATTTTAGATTTTAACACAGGTGAAATACTTCAGTTTACTAATGTACAAGAAAGTATATATCAAAACGCATTGCTAGGTAGTTCAGAGCCTATTTTAGTAGCTAACAGTGGCGCTACAAATAATAACTCGCCTTTAACAATGACTGTTACGCCTTACCAAACATTAGTTAATCATTCGACTTTTGGAGACGTATATCATTTATTAATAACAGGATTTGCTACAACAGGCGCTTTTAGTGTTGGTGATTATTTAAAAGGACAAGACAGTGATTTTGTTGAAATAGTTGGAATAACAGACGCAAGCAGCTCACCTCCTTTTGATCAAGGTTTTAATATATTTACAGAAGGCCCAGCGTCTTTACTTTATCAAAACTACACAGGTTCAATAAGTTCTCCTACTTATAATAATCCTGAGACTTACAGTTTTTATAAATACAATATAACACCACATGGTTGGTATTCATATAGAGTTGTTGTAAAACAACCTGAACAAGAGTATTACAATGTTTATTCACCTAATATTATAACTTTTGATAACGGTACAGATCAAGATAAAACTTATGTACCTATTATAGGTGATAGTATAAATAAAATTACAAGAGACAGAGAGTTTGCTAACACACAAGAAGTTGGTTTAAGCACTAGTAAAAATATAATATATCCTAAAGTAATACCAAGCTCTACTGACAACGCTACAAGCTCGCAAAGCGACGCAGGCGTACTAGATGTTATAAGTATAGGCACTACAAGCGAACAAGGTCTTAAAAATGACAATGATGACTCATTAGCGTTTATATACGAAACAAGTAAAAATCCATTAGTAGCTCAATTACCTTATGGTAATAACACTGTTAATATAGGTAAAGAAGTTAATGTTGGATTTGCAGGTAATGTTCAAAATATAAGTCACAATACCGGCAGTGGTAGCATAGAGCTTAAAAAACAAAGTAAATTATTAACTTGGGAAGATAGCAATTCAGGCAATCACTCTGCTTATGCTGATAGTTTTCAAATAGGTAATTATTTAAAAGGTAAAAATAAAGATCTTGTTAAAATAATAAAATATGAAAAAAGCAGTAACGTTTTTGAAGTTACTTGTGATGGACAAATTGATGAAGTGTTTTTAGGATTTAAAGCAGATGAAAATCCAACAACTTTAGCTGTAAGATATTATGAATACAAATATAACGCTCAAGATAAAATATCTATATTAGAAACAAAACCTTTTGAGTCTGCGTTAGATATATATTATGAAACTTCAACAGCAGGTTTAATACACGAGTTAAATGAAGCTGTTGCTTTCCCAACAACTGTAAAATCTATAGAATTAATTGATAAAAACTTTTCAGAAGGTGTTCAGTATTTTAATTCTGTTGGTGCTTTTACTAATAATAAAATAGCTACTTTAAAACTAATAGATCAGTTTGACAATGAATTAACGTTTGGTACAGCTGCAAATCAAATATCTACAGTTGAAATATTACAACAACAAGGTATATTCCACGTAAACAGTAACGGCGCTGGACAAATAGTTGATGTTGATAGATTTGAAGTTATACTTGATACAGACGATAATAAATATAAGTTAAGACCAAAAACTGGTACAGGTAACTTTGTTTATTATCCAGATCAATATCCTGTAGAATATAACTTTATATTTAAAGTTACTAATCAGTCAGATGAAGTAGAAAACATAGTTGTAAACGGTTTGCAATTAGAAAATGTAACACCTGTGATTACTAATGGTAATTTTGGTGGGGTTGCAGCGCCTAGCTCTACACCTTTCCACACAATAACAGCTAACAACGGTCATGTTGATGTAGACACAGACGCTTCACAGTTAGGTTTGTTTTTTGTTGATTCAAACAATGGAGGAAGTACAAACACGTTTTCAAGTGGTTATATAGAAAACTCAGATGGCACTGTAACTATATCTAACACAGGTGTTGGTCAAGAAAATCCTAATGGAACATATTTGCAAGTTAATTCTTTTAACGCACTTAGAGATATTAATAACAATAACTATGTTATACCTGAGTTAAGATTAAATAATCAAACTGGTGAAATAACTTTAAACGAATTGTTTAGAGGTCAAGCTAGTTACACTGTTAGTGTTAGAGTTTTAGACTCTGACGATGAAAACTTAAAAAATGGAGCAACTGAAGCTGATTCAAGCGTTGGTGGTAAATTTACTGATCACATATTCACAATAAATATAAATAGTGGTTTAGTAGTTTTAGAAGCTAGTGAAGGTGTTACAACTTTTACTGACGGTGAAATAACTGTAAATGAAACGCCTCTTGGTGATATATTCCGTCAATCAACTGACTACACTTATACAACAGCTTCGGCTACACCAGGTGGTTCACCAACTCAATCAACTATTGCAACAGGTATAAACGATAACTTTAATAATTATTGGACACACTCTAGAACTTCAGAACAAATAGCAGAAGGTATGCTTGATTTAAATATAGACGACGTAGGTGTGTTTTTATTTTCTTTTAATAGAACAAGAGAAGGTAATGAAACTTCTGGTCCAAGTCTTGAAAAAGTAGCTTATGCTGTTAAAGTAAATTCTAATACTAGTACTTTTGAAATAAACAAGTACATTAAAACTTTTCAAGGAGTATCTGCACTAACAAGCGGCAATTTTGACGCTAGAACTACAGTTTGTTTTAACCATTGGTTAGCACAAAGTCACGGTGGTATATATATAACTAGAAGAGGTAAAATACTTGATTCTAGCGGTGAAGTTACTTCTGGACAAATAGAAGAGATGGTTACTACAGGTTGTGATATTGATGGCACAGGTAATAGCCACCAGGAAAATATAAGTCTTTTATCTGATGTTGCTGTTGTAGATCCAAACGAGTTATTTTTCACACCAACAGAACCTGGTTTTGGCTTCTATGGTAATGGCCAAAACTCTTCAACAGGTTCTTGTAAAGTTTATGGAAGTGGTGGAACAGAAGAAACAGAAAGAATAGCTAAACCACAAGAAAGAGTACAGTCTGAAAATAATATAATAATCAAAGCAAAAGATACTTTAGATTTAAACAGTATAACATTTAATGTTTTATATGAAATGTCATTACCCGAGGCAACCTTTGGTAATAATGTTTTTAATGGTCAAGTTTTAGAAGGACTTGATTTAGTTAGAGTTTTTCTATGTAGAAAACAAGATTAATAAGTAATAGTATAATATGCCTATATCATTAAAAATAAAATATTTTAATACCTTTATATTAAGACAAGAGCCAATAGTTACTACAGCTGTAGTTGCCAATGCTACTAATGATGGTGTAGCGGCACCTAATACAGCTTTAGCTGCTAGTACTAGCGTTGAACTTACTGCATCTAACAGTGCAATATCGACTGGTATGCTTATACATGGTCCTGGTATTGAAGAAACAACTACAATAACAGGTGTCGCTGGTACTACTTTAACTATAAATCCTGCTAGAAAAATAGAAAAAGGTGTTACTTTAACAATATCAAGAGCAACGGCTTATCCGGTTGATTCTAGCGGTGTGCCTGAAGACTTAGCGGCTAATAAAGAGTGGCACGTGGAAGAGTCTAGAATAAAAGGTGGTTTTAATGAAAAAACTGTAGACTTTGGCGCTAAAGCGTATTTAGTTGATAAAAAATATGATAGAAATCATAGAAAAAACGCTATGATATATTCTGGAATATTTAATTCTAGAACAAGTGTAAACAATACAAATCAGTTTTCCATAGGTGAAAATATAACTAAAGCTGTTGACTCTGCATATGGATCTATACAAAAACTTTATGCAGAAGATACTAACATGCTTATATTTCAAGAAAATAAAGTGCATAATGCTTTAATAGATAAAGACGCTATATTTACAGCTGAAGGTGCATCTATATCAACATCTGGTAAAATTGTTATTGGACAAATACAACCTTATTTAGGTGAGTTTGGTATTGGCACAGATCCTGAAAGTTTTGCTGTTTATGGTTTTAGAAAATACTTTGTAGACAGAGACAGATCTGCTGTTTTAAGGCTATCTAGAGACGGTATTACAGAAATATCATCATATGGTATGAAAAGCTTTTTTAGAAAGCATTTAAAAATATCTAACAGTGTTTTAGGTATGTATGATATGCATACTAAGTCTTACGTTTTAAGTCTTGGACTTACTTCTGATGTAAATCAAAATAAACAAACACATGTAAGTAAAATAACTTCTACTACTTCTGAGTCTTCTAGAGAAAAAGTTATTAAAATTAAAAAAGCAGATATAAATATTGTACCAGGTATGCGCGTAAAAAGTAATAACACTGGTAATAAAATTATTCTTGTTACAAATGCTGTAGACGCTACAGGTTTAGCTGCTACTGATATAACAATATCTGCTAATCTTATTGTTGCTGCAAACGAAACAATAGAGTTTATACCTGATACTCAGTTTGGAATTAATGTGTTACAACCTAAAACAAGATTTAAAACTTTAACTTTTGACGATAAAGTTAATGGTTGGACTTCGTTTTTTACTTATAAACCTGCTTTTGGTGGTAGTATAGCTAGTAATTTTTACACTTGGAACGGTGCTGATTTATACAAACACTATGATAACACGCAGAAAAATACTTTTTATAGTGTATTTCAACCTAGTACAGTTACCATAATAAGTAATCAAAATCCTTCACTTGTTAAACATTATAAAACAGTTAACTACGAGGGTACTAATAACTGGAAAGTTATTGACTTTAGATCTCCAGCTGAAGACGCTGTAGACTACGAAGCATACCCAATACCAGGCAACATAACAGGTAGATATTCACAAGAAGGTGCGGTAAAATTCGCAGGTTTTGTGCCGTTAGAAAAGAAATATTACGCTAATGTAATAATTAAAGATAACTCTACTGTAACTGGTATAAGTGCTTTAAAGTCAACAGGTGTTAAAGGCTTTTTTGCAGAAACAACTTTAGAACACGAGCCTGTAGATAACAATAAAAAATCAAACAAATCAAAACACGCTGAACTTTTTTCAGTAGGTTTTAATTATGAACAATCTTTATATTAATAAATTATGGCAATAGGAGCATTAATAGGCATAGGAAGTAGTCTTATTGGCGGTATAGGCGCTGGTAGAGCTGCTCGTAAAGCCAGAAGAAGACAAAGACGTTTAATGAAACAAATAACTAAGCTTGAAGATGAAAGGCAAGATATAATAAATCCTTATGAAGGTGTTAAAGATATGCTTAGTAATCCTTTTGCTAATTTAACAGTAGCTGATCAAGCAGCTCAAATGCAAGCACAGCAAACTGATTTATCTTTAGCTAGTACGCTTGACACTCTTAGAGCTACAGGCTCTGGAGCAGGTGGCGCTACTGCACTTGCACAAGCCGCATTACAAAGTAAACAAGGTATAGCTGCTAGTATACAACAGCAGGAAGCTCAAAACGATAGACTTAGAGCTCAAGGTGAAGCTCAATTACAAAGTCAACTTGCTGATGCTGAAGTTAAAGGAAAACAATTTGTTTTTGGTGCTACAGAACAAAGAGAAGTAGCTAAATTAAATAGATTATCTTCGCTAGCTGGAGCTGCATCACAACAAGCTGCAGCAGCTTCAAGTAGCGCAAACCAAATGTTTGGTCAAGCTTTAGGAGGTATAGGTGGTATGGCTTTAACAGGTGGGTTTAATAATTTATTTTCTAATAGACCTACAACCCCTGTTACACCTGCAAACACAAATATTCAAACACAAGGCTTAACAGCATTGACAACACCTAGTATTACAGCTAGTCCTATTGACTTTGGTTCATTAGCTCCAAATCCTAACGTGCAGTTTGATCCATCTGGCTATGGAGGTATTCCAATAAGTCCTTTTGCAATAGGTGGAGTTTTTGGTAATCCAAATGATTAAATTTTAATATTAAATAAATGGCAACATTAGAACAATTATTTGCTGAAGCTGGGTTATCAGTTCCAGAGAGAAACAGAAATAGAACAGTAACAACACCTGGAAGCTACGAAGCACCAGTAGAGGGTATACAAGATTACGGAGCTTTTCAAAGAGGTTTTGCAGCTGGTATAACTCCTGGTTTAATTGAAAAAAAGCAGCAAGACACTAGAATAGCAGCAGCACAAAAAGAATTTGATGCTGTTAAATTAACAGAGTTAATAGAAACTTCTGATACAGATCCTATTGAGTTTAAGAAAAACTCAGCTTTAAGAGCTCAAACACTAGGTTTGCTTAAAGGTAATTTAAGAAATGATTATTTACAAGCTGCTAAAAAAAATGATACTCAAACTATGAAAAATATAATGGGTCAGCTAACAACGTTTTCAGGTGACATAGCTAACTTAAATAATTTTTTAACTGAGTCTCAAAAAACAGATCTTTATGACATAGAAGCTAGTAATTATAAAATAGGTGATAACACTTATACTGACGAAAATGGTGAAGTAAAGCCTTTAACTTTTAACGAATTAGCTAAAGTTAATAATACAAACCCAGAAGCTTTAAGTTATGAAACAAGAAAAAATAAATACGGAGAAGTTACTACTTTTTTAACTGTAAAAGGCAGTCAGTATGGTAATTTTGAAGTAAATTTATCTGATTTGTCTCCAGCAAATATACAAAATAAATTAGCTATAAAAGCTGATTACGGCAAAGAAACTACTGGTTATATTAAAAATAATCCTCTTGTAGATCAAAATACAACTGGAGCTATAGGTGAAGATGGAACAAACTCTATTACAAGATTTGTAGGATCTGGTAAAAACAGAAAATCAGTTAAAATAACTGGTAAAATGATTACTACAGAAACTGACGATTTAAATAGAAGAAATGCTACAACTTTTGCTACGCAAACTATCAACGATGGTGACTACGAAGAATTAAGAGCTTCGTATTTAGTTAGAGCTTTAAAAAGAAACGATATAGGTGATACTAGTTTAGCTAAAGGAACATTAGCTGCTTTGCAGTCTAAAGAAAATATGCAAAAATATGCTGATGATAATAATTTAACTTTAGATCAAGCAAAAGAAGATGTAAAAACTAATGTTGATCAAATTATACAAACATCATTAGAAAACGAGTATTTAAAAAGAACTGGTAGCTATGAGTTTAATAAAGAAACAAACGAATATCAGCGCGCTATACTAGATCCTACTAGATCTGTCTCTGATTCACCTGTAACAAAAAGCTCAGGTTCAGGTTCAGGAATTGGAGGTGATGACTTTGGAGGTAGATTTAAAGATTTTATGCAAACATCTAATAAAGCAGAAAATTATTTAAAAAGCAAAGGCATAGGTTCTAAGTTAACTAAACAATTTGCGCCTAAAATGGCTGATTTTCTAAAAAATAAAACAGTAGGTGGTTCGTCTAATTTCATAACAGATTTTGAATACAACTTTGTTGGCTACCAAGGTAATGACGCTGTGGGCAACAGAGTTATAACTAGCCAAGAAGATTACGATAATTTAAGTGATGCTGAAAAAGCAAATTACAATCCTAAAGTTGAAATGCAAATATTTTACAATAAAGGAGAAAAAACAGACAGCATAACAATAGATGATATAAATAGAACAGAACAAGTTGAAAGTGTTTTAAATAAAATAGATGAAGGTGAGTTTGGCACCGGAACAAGCGCTAAAACAGAAATAAGAGAAAATCAAGCTGTACAACAACTAGATATAGACGGTATACAAGGATTATATGGAGTTGGCGAATATACTAGATCTTTAGAACAAAAAACAAACGAAGCTTTAAAAGGAATAGATGAAATTGACATAGACGGTATTAGAAGATACGTATACAGTAGCAGTGGGCCAACAGCTACGTTAAGAAATAGTCAAAAAGAAAAATTAATAAACTACTTAAAAGCTGTTAAAAAAACACGTCAAAATTAAATTAAATAGATATGACTTTAGAAGAATATATTTCAAGCTTAAAAAAACAAGGTTTATCAGAACACCAAATAGCTTTAAAAGTTATGGATTTTGAAGAAAGCCAAAATCAAAATACTGATGATGAAAATTTTCAAGAAGACGGTGCAGCGAGTGCGGATGTAGCGTCTGTAGAACCTCAACCAGCACTACAACAAGATACGGACTTCAGCTTGGAAGATACTTTTTTGGATTCACCTCAAACTGAAGACCCACCGGTAGAAGATAAATCTCAAGTTGAGTTTGATCCACTTATGTTGCAACAAACTCAAGATATTTTAGACACAGACACTTTAACTGGTGAAAAAATAAAAAGTACTATGCCTGTTAGTATACAAAAACAGGTTAAGGAAAAAGAGTTTGAAGAGTTTGTAAAAACCAAAGAAGAAAGCAGCAAAGAAGAGTTAAACGATACTTTAGGTGTTAACGTTTGGGCAAATGGTAGTATAGAACAAAGAGCACAACAAAATGAAGTATTAAATAACTTTGCTTTAAAACAAGGTAGAACAACTATATTTCCTGATTACAAAAACATGTCTACTGTTAGAGATGGTGCTATGTTTTTACCTATACCAGAATTTGGTGATTTTGATGTTGATGAAAATGATATATATCAACAAATGGGTCAACTTGACGTTAGCTTAGGAAGAGGAAGATCAGAAAGACCAAGTGATTATTCTAATTTTTATGCTATTGACTATGAAAACGACGATACTTTATTAGAAAAATTTCCTGGCTTAAATATAGTAAATATACAAGATGCTAGACTTCAAAGAGAAAATAAAGTAACAAACCAAGCTAAAAATAATTTTAAGTTTACACCTGAAGGTGTGTTAAAAAGTGGTAAAGTATTTTTAACACCTATTGAAAAGCAAATATCTGATTTAAACGACAAATTAGCAACAGAAAAAGATCCTGTTAAAATTGAAAATATTAATGAGCAAATTGAAGTTTTAAAAGAAAAAATAAATAGCGGAGAAGATCAACTATATGACTTTACAACTGGACAGTTAGTTAACTATGATCAACTAAGCGAAGAGCAGCAAGAACAAAACGACTTAATAAATGCTAAAGCTCAAGATTTAGCTGAAAACACAGAAATAGATGATTTAAAAAATCAACTTGTAAATGCTTATGCTAAAGTTGTAGGTTTATCAGGTGATGTAGCTGCTATTGGCCGTGACGCAATTGGTGAAGATAGAACTAAGCTTCAAAAATTAGTTGGGTTTGCAAGCGAAGGTGGGATGCCTGGTTATTTACCTGCAACTGAAGAGGTTTTAGGTGAACAAATGGTTTCTACAACTACTTTAGGTGCTGATGTTCGTATAGCTGAACTTATATCTGAAAAAGGACAAATACCTAAACAAATAACAAAAATTGCTGGTAATCATCCGGTTGCTACAGCTTACAACAAAGCTCTTGAGCAATATATTGTTTTAAATAAAGCTATACAATTAAATCAAGATCCTTTAACTAAAAAAGCTCCTGGGTTTTTTGATTTTGATACTACAGCTTTCGTGCAAGGTACTTTAGACGCACTCAGTGGAGAAGGAGGATCAACACAAGCTTCATCAAAAAATAGAGTTGCAATAAACAATGCTTTTATTGATGGATTAAAAGAAATAGATTACGTTCGTACAACACAAGATGCTTCAGGCAAACCAGTTGAAGATGAAAGATTTATATCTGAAGCACTAGAAGAAAGTGGTGCAGAATTAGTTTCTGGAGGTTTTCCACATTTAGCTAAGTTTGTAGGTGAGCTTTATTTAACTAGAAAAATAAGTGGTAATGTTATAAACAAAACCGGTCAAGTTATAAAAAATACTATAAACGGCTCAACTTTTATTAAAAAAAGTAGAATAGCAAATAAAGTTGTACAACAAGCATTAAGAACTGGCGTTTTTGCAGCTGAAGAAACAGCTATATTTAAACTTACCACAGAACTTACAGAAGGTGTAACTACAGCTCGTGGTAGTGCTAGAGATTTTGATCCTAAGTTTGCTGCTTCGTTAGGTGTAGGTAATTCTTTTACAGATATGCTAATGAAAAGCAATAGAGTAGGTAAGTTTTTTAGTCCTTTTATGCAGTATATAAGTAAATCTAATTTTGCAACTAATCAAATAAATAGAGGCATAGGCGCTGCTGCTGGTGCAACTTCGTTTGAATTTGCTAAGTTTATGACTACTAATTATGAAGATTATGAGTTTAAAACAAAAGATTTTTTAGCTGAATTTTATAAATTAAGAGTTTTAGGAGGTAGTCAGCAAAATCCTCTTGTAAGAGGTGGCTTCATAAGAGATATGGGTAACGATATATTAAGGATGCGAAGCAGAACTCAAGGATCTGTTAAAGCAGCTGAATATTTTGGTGAAAAACCTGAAAAATTTGAAAATGTAGAAACAAAAGATTTTGAAGGTGTTTTAGATAATCTTGCTTTGTCAGCTCAAAAAAAGCAACAAGAAATACTAGATAATCCTGCGCTTAACACAGAACAAAAAAACGAACTTTTAACAGAACTAAATAACAATTACGAGATATTATCAACTCAAGCTGAAATAAATTTAGCTAAAGCTGAAATAAAACTAAATAGAGGTTCTGTTGATAGATATGGTGATAAAACGTTTCCAACAGATAAAGATATATACGTAATATCTAGAAAGTTTAGAAATGGTAATAAGTTAACGCCTGGAGAATCTGCTAAGTTAGCTAAAATACCAGAAGCTAAAATGCTTTTAGAACTTGGTATAAAGCCAAATACAGATCAATACAGAGCTTTTAAGAGCGCTTTTGACAGAAACACTGCTGTAGATAATATATTAAATAATTCTGCTGAATATAAAACATATAACAAAGCTGATAGAAAAGCTGCTTATGATTTTATTACTAAAAAAGTTAATTTATTTTTAGACATACAACGTCAAGAAAGTTTAGTTGTACCTAGTAAGGATATTGCTTCAATGAAAAAAGAGTATGAGTCTTACAAAGAAACAGGTGACTTATATTTAAAACTACAAGAAAGACTAGATAATAGCACTGCAAATCTTTATGGTAAAAAAATACAAGAAGCACAAGAAAGAGCTAAAAGAATAGGCGCTGACGCTCCAATAGAAGCACAAACCCCTCAAGAGTTTCAAAAACTTTATAATGAAAACTTTCCAAATAAACCTGCTGACGCTACAAAAGAGTTAGGATTTTTTACTACAAACGGCCAAAGAGTAATAAATAAAGAAGAAGCCTTAAAACAAAGAAGTGTTACAGACGCGTTACACGAAGATATACATTTTGTTTTAAAAGGTAGCTTAAAAGATGCTTCAGGAAATGTAACAACTGAAGGTGTAAAAATTATTGATGATATATTAGATAGACTAACACCTTCTCAAAAACGTTTATTAAACGAAGAAGTTGCTTCTAGATACGACGTTTCACAACCTAAAGAAAAATGGTATGAAGAAAACTTAACTGTGTTGGGCGAGCTAATTAATGTAGAAAGAATACAATTTAGCGAAAAGTTAGGATCTGGGCTTACAGGACTAATACCAGGACTTAGAAAAGCTGGATTTAAAAACTTAGAAATTAGCTCAGAAACAGGTGAAAACATGTTTGAAATGCTTAGAGGTTTTGCTAAAGGCGAAAAAGCTGCTGAAAATACAGCTATTAAGTTTATAGAAGATAATTCTGAAAAAGCTGCTAAAGAAGTTTACAGAGAAGAAAATCCAACTCTATCTGCATCTAGAAAAGAAAAAGTAAATGATTTAGGTGAAGATCTTATTAAGATTAAAAATAAAGAAACACAAAGGCAAAAAGACTTTTTAAAAGCTATAAAAAACATGCGAGATCAAGGCAAAAATGAAGTTGCAGATCGCATGGAAGCTGATTTAGGTAGAATGGGTGAAAGAGAAGGTAAAGTAATATCTGACATAGTAGATCAATATAATGAAACTATTGGTAATGTTGTGCTTAGATTAAAAAGTAAAAACCCAGCTATATTTGAAACACCTACTTATCAAAGAAAAGAATTTTTAAGAGAAGATGGCGGTTTAAATATGGCAAAAGTTATAGAAGCTATTGTTGAGCAAACAAGACCTGAGCTAATTAAGCATGTTAAAAACTTTGATCCAGCTAAAAACGAAGATCTTGATGCTTATATAAATTCTTATTTAGAAAGAAAAATAGGTACTGCTACATCTAAGAAAAATTTTAAAAGAGAAAGATTTGAAGATACTATTGAAAGAGAAGATGGCACAGCTGTAGATTTTGAAGTTTCTGGAAACATAGAAGATGCAATTGATTTAGGTTTTAAAAGATCTACATATGAAAGACCTAAGTCTGTTATAGCTGAAGAACTTACAATAGGTGGTGAAAAGTTTGTTGATCAAGCTTTAGAAGATTTTATAGAAACAAATACTTTTGAAATATTTGAAGGAGAAAGACCAGATGTTTTTGAAAAAGGTTTTCAGTTATTTGTAAAACAAACTGGACAAGAAAAAGCTTTTAAACCAGTAAAAAACAAACTAAAAGATTTAAATAGTTTTTTACAAGAAAATCATCAAACATTATTTGGAGGTAAAAATTTACCTATAGGTGTTTTAGTGCAACTTGAAAGAAGATTAAATCCAGAAGATAAAATATTTACTAAAGTTAAAAAACGTTTAACTACTCAAAAAGAAATAGACGAAGCTATAAATAAAGGCGAAGAGCTATATGTTGAAAATGAAAAACAAGGACCAACTGTTTACGAAAGATTAAAGCCTACACCTGAGCAGGTTAGAGAGTTTTTTAATCCACCTGCTATTACAGCTGAAGGAAAAAGATCTGGTTTAAAAGGTACTAGAAAAGATGCTTTTGTAAACGCTATAACTTTTACTTTAACTAAAGAAAAGTCTCCTGGCGTTATGAAAGCTATAGATATGACTACGCAAGAAATAGCTAAAGCCGCGCAAAAGCTTATTGTAGATCCAAATATTGATTTTTCTAGAAGTAGAAAAGAGCAAAGAACAATGCTTACAGAACAACGTAAGTTATTTAAAGAGTTATATGAAACTCAAGGTGATAAATCATTACCTCTTGAAGATGCTTTAGTTGATAGATTTTCTGAAAAAATACAGCAAGGTATAGATAAAGATTTTAGTACTAAAAAGATTTTAGATGATGCGTACCAAGTAGCAAGTAAGTTTTTAGTTACTAACGAATCTAAACTAGCTTTACAAGAAATAATAAATGCTAGTGCTAAAAAATATGATGGTATTAATAAAAAATCATATTTAGAAATAGTGAGTAAACTAAGAGAGCTTAGTGATACTGAAACTAAAACATTAGGTTTTGAAGCTAGTAAAGAATTATTACAAAATATTGTAGCAAAGCCTGGTAATACTAAACAAGAAATTGTTGATTGGATAAAAAATCATTCTAGACAAATAAGAACTTTTAAAGGATTACCTTTTATAAGTAGAAACGATCAATTTGTTAAAGAAGTGTTGAAAAAATCTGGCGTAGATATTAGTAAATTTGGAATAAAACTTAGCAAAGATAAACAAGGTAGAAATATATTAACCGTAGATGGTAAAAAAATTGATGGTTATTTAGAAACTGAATTTATTAAAACAAACTTTGAAAATTCCAGATTAGCTATTGAAGCTGAAGCTCAACAAGCTAAACAACATATGCTAGATCAAGTTGAATATTTTATTGAAACTGGTCAAGTTGAAAAAGGTAAAGCATATATGAAGCTTATGTTTGTAGATCAAAGAGGTGTTGGTAGAAAAATATCTAGACCTGGACTTCAAATATTAGGACCTAAAGGTGAAATATTAAAAGGTAGAAATGAAGTTGTATTAGAACATGAAATAACCGCTAATGATTTATATTTAAAAACTGCAGATGCTTTAGATGGTAAAATTACTATTGAAGAGCTTAATAATTTTTATGAAAAATCTAGAGTTAATATTGTAACTAAGGAATTAGACAATTTACTTAACAACTTAGGTTTGAGACATACTGGTGAAAATCGTATGCAACATCCTGAAGTTGTTAAATTAATGCAAAAATATGGAGATCAAAGAGTTTTATTCGCGGAAAGTGTTTATGGTAATAACGTTCCTTTTAGTGCATCAAGAGAAAATAGAATAAATAAAGAGTTTAATAGAATAATAGAAAGATCTACTAAAGGTAGAATAGAAGCTAGTCGTGTGCTTTCACAGACAGAAGCTATAATGGAAGGCGCTGGTAAAGGCCGTTTTGATGTATTTATAAGACCAGCTGCAGAAGATTTTGTAGGTTTACTTTATAAAACCTTAGGTAAAAGTAAACAAGGTAATGCTGATATGGTTTTTTATAAGAAAACTTTATTAGATCCTTTTGCTAGAGCTATGGCTGAAATAAGTGCTGATAGAATATCTTTATTTAACGATTATAAAGTAATAGTTGAAAATTTAAAAGTGCCAGGAGAAAAAGGAATTAAAGGTTTATTCAAAAAATCGCCATTAAAAAAGAAAGTTGGTGATACTGGGTTTACAGCTGAACAAGCAGTAAGAGCTTATGTTTGGACTAAACAAGGTATGGAAATACCAGGAATTTCTAAAGGTCAACTTAAAAAGTTATTAAAGTATGTTAAAGAAAATCCACGTTTTATAACTTTTGGTAATCAACTTATAAATATAAATAAAGGTGATGGTTATGCTAAACCCAGCGAAAGCTGGTTAAGCGGTACTATAGGTACTGATATACTAGAAGGACTTAATACAACTAAAAGATTTAAGTATTTACAAGAGTGGCAAAATAACGTAGATGTTATATTTTCACAAGATAACTTAAATAAACTACAAGCTGCTTATGGTAAACCGTATGTCGATGCAATGAAGAATATTTTGCAGCGTATGAAAACTGGTAGAAATAGAGTAGGTTTTTCAGGTGATAATATAACACAAAGGTTTACAGATTTTATAGCTCAAGCAACAGGTTCTATAATGTTTTTAAACAGTAGATCATCTGTTCTGCAGACAATATCATCACTTAACTTTATAAACTTTGCTGATAACAATGTGTTTGCAGCTGGTAAAGCTTTTGCTAACCAAAAACAATATTGGTCAGACTTTAGCAAGTTATTTAACTCTGATTTTTTAAAAGACAGAAGAGCAGGGCTTAGAATAAATGTTATTGAAAGAGATATTGCTACTGCTGCTAAAAAAGGTGGTATAAGAGCTGTTACAGCAAAATTATTACAAGCTGGTTTTACACCTACGCAGTTAGCTGATAGTTTTGCTATTGCCGCTGGTGGTTCTACTTTTTATCGTAATAGAGTAAAAACTTACGAAAAAGAAGTTGATGCAGATGGTAATAAAGTATATACTAAAGAGCAGGCTGAACAAAAAGCTTTTCAGGATTTTAGAGAAACTGCAGAAGAGTCTCAGCAGTCAAGTAGACCTGATAAAATTAGTCAAGAACAAGCAAGCGGATTAGGTAGACACGTACTTGCTTTTGCTAATACACCTGCTCAGTATGCAAGAATAATAAAAAAAGCTGCTCTTGATCTTAAAAATGGCCGAGGAGATGCAAAGACTAATATATCTAAGATAGTTTATTATACTTTTGCACAAAATATAATATTTAATACTTTACAGCAAGCTATATTTGCTACAGCTTTTGACGATGAGCTCGAAGTTACAGAAGAAAAATCTATAAATTTAGCTAATGGTATGGCTAATTCTCTTCTTAGAGGTATGGGTGTTTACCCTGCTGTTGGTGCTGCTATTAAGGATGCTGCAATTAAAATATATACAGAAAAGCAAAAGAAAAGACCTCAGTTTGAAAAAGCTGCAATACAACTTTTAAATATTGCGCCTCCACTTGGATCTAAGTACAGAAAAATAGCAGGTGGATTAAAAGCGTATGATTTTACAACAGTTGATGCCGCAATTGAAAAAGGTATTAGTTTAGATAATCCAGCTATTAGAGGAGGTGCTAGGATTACAGAAGGACTTACAAACTTACCATTAGATAGACTATTAATTAAGTTAGACAACATACAAGGTGCGCTAGATCAAGATAATGAAAACTGGCAGAGAGTAGGTATGGGATTAGGTTGGCAAGACTGGCAATTAGGAATAGAAGACGAAAAAGACAGAAATTTAAAAAGTAAAAACAGCGGAGGTTTTAAAAGAAAAACTATTAAAAGAGAATTAATTAAAAGATAATATTATGCCAAAAGACGCGTGTTACCACAAAGTAAAAAAAAGATATAAAGTTTTCCCATCAGCTTATGCTAGTGGTGCTATAGCTAAATGCCGTAAAGTCGGTGCTAAAAACTGGGGCAACAAAAGTAAAAAATAATGGCTGTTAGAAAAACAAAGTCAGGATTAGCTCTTAAACGATGGTTTAAAGAAAAGTGGAAAGACGAAAAGGGTAATCCTTGCGGATCTTCCAAAAACAAGCGTACAAAAGTTTGTAGACCATCACGTAGAGTTAGCAGTAAATCACCCAAAACTTGGAGTCAAATGACTAAAGCTGAGCGTAGTAAAGTTATACGCGCTAAGAGAAAAGTTGGCATGGGTAAACGTAGAAGTTCAAAAAGTAACGTATCATAAAAAAAAACAATGAAAAAAATATTTTTAACGCTGTTACTGTGCGTGTATAGCATAAGTGCAGACGCTCAACTATTTAAGAAGTTATATGACAATGTGTTTAAGTATTCTAGTATATACGCTGCTGGTAATACTAAAAACTCATTTGAAACACCTCGTAAAGATTATTTTGTAAGACCTCCAGCTGATGGTAACTTATACGATATTCCGCAAGTAGTTGATGTTACAGATTATTTTCCAAACGATTATAGACTTGGTTTTGGTATACGTAAGCTAGCTAGATTTGGCTACGAAAATAAACCTAACTTTTATAATGGTACAGAAAACAATATAGCTTTATCTGCGCCAACTGCAGCTGTACAAGGTTTAGAATATTTATTTCACTACGAAAAAGAAAGACAACGTGGTGATGAGTTTGAAAACTCTAGATATTTTATAAGACACACAGGTAAATATCACATCGTAAAAGCAGAGCAAAGACAAGCTGGTAATGTTGGTTTTAAATATCAGTCTGCAGAAGCTAGGCTACGTCTGCCTATAGGCAATAAGTTTAGTATATCTGCTGGAGCTATATATAGAACACATGAGCAAGCATTTGGTTATAATCCTATAGAAATATGGTTAAACGAAACTCAAACTATTAATGGTCAAGAATATCCTGCTAATTACTGGTATGAGCTAGGATTTTTATATGGATATGACGATATATTTTTTACAGAAACAGATGAGTTTGGTAATGAAAGATCTGATTGGTATTGGATTGATCCTGCTGGTAACAGAGTTGCTGACTCTGACTTAGAGTTTAGAAATACAGTATTTGGTGATTTAATGTTAAGATATAACAACGAGCAATGGGATTTATTAGATCCGTTTGGTGAAATAGCACCAATTGTAGGTTTTGATTTTTATCACTATCAAAATAATTTTTGGTTACATGCGTACGGTAACTTAATATTGCCTTATCATAAATATTTAAAAGGTGATGTTGACTTTAGCTATTTAAATAGAAATAACTGGGGTAAAGGCGGTTTAAAAGAAGATGCAGAACTAGAACAATGGCAAGATATACAAGGCGGTATAATGTTTGGCTGGAAAATATGGAAAACATTAGGATTATTTGCAGAAGCTGAATATGTAAAGTTTTGGGATAGAGAAATATTTAATACTAGCTTCGGCATAAATGTAACACTTAAATAATGGCAAAAATACCACCACAAATAGGAGAAGATACTAAAATTACTTTAGATCTTAAAACTATAGGACTAATATGCGGAGGTGTAGTATCACTAGCTAGTATGTATTTCATAATGCAAGCAGATATAGCTTTAGCTATGACGCTACCAGAGCCTGTTATAGATCGTGTAGAGTATGATTTAAAAGACGAGTTAATACGTCAAACAATTATGGACACGCAAGAAGATGTTGAAATGATTTTAGATAAACTAGATAAGCTCGACGAAAGAATATACGAGATACAAAAAGACAACTAATGAAATACTTAATTTTACTTTTAATACCATTTTACGCGTTTACACAAGCTAACGTGCCTGATGAATATTGGATTGATGATAATGATTTTGAGAAAAAAATAGCACAAGTTTCATCTTTTGGTGAAAATAATTTTGATACAATTGTTATAGAATTTTGGGCAGAATTTAATAAAGACAATTGTTTTGCTGATTGGAATAAAATAAAAAACGCTAAATATTATAGAGTAGATATTGCTAAAGCACCTAACGCTAAAAAGAAATATCGTATACGTATGGCTCCTACGTTAATTATTTTTAAAAATGGAGTAAAAGAAAAAGTTTTTAAAGCTGGTTTAGATTTGCTACTGCCAACAGATCTACCAGAAATACAACAAACAATAGATAGAATAAACACGGCAGATAAATTTTAAATTATGTGGAAATTAACTAAACAATACTGGAAAGATATGTGGAAAGCTCTATGGAGTAAAACTACAATTGATGAAAAAGCTATAGCTACAGTACAAGAAATTAAAAAAAGATATAAGCTAACTGCTCAAGAGCTAGCTGATGTAGCAGATGCTATAAAAGAAGTAGGTAATCAAATAGGTGATATAGACGATGCTTTAAAAGGTGAAGAGAGAAAAGGTAGAAAGAAAAATGGATAAAATAAGTAAACACGTAAGTTATCGCGAAGGAATATATAGCAGAACAGCGGAACGACGTAATATAGATAACACACCTACTGAAGAACATTTAGCTGCAATGAAGATTACAGCTGAAAAAATATTTGAACCTCTTAGAGCTCACGTAGGAGCTCCTATAAAAATAAATTCTTTTTATCGTGGACCTAAACTTAATAAAGCTATAGGTGGTGCTAAAAAGTCGCAGCACATGAGTGGACAAGCGATGGATATTGATGATACGTTTGGTCACATGTCTAATGCTGATATGTATTATTGGATAAAAAATAACTTAAACTTTGATCAACTTATATGGGAGTTTGGTACAGATAAAAATCCAAACTGGTTACACGTAAGCTATGTAAACGACCAAGATAACAGAAACAGATGTTTAAAAGCTTATAAAGAAAACGGTAAGACTAAATATAAAGTAATATAATGTACGAGTATAAAGTAAAAATCGATCGTTGGGTTGATGGTGATACTGTAGATGTAGATATTGATTTAGGTTTTGATATAATATTAAAAAAACAAAGAGTAAGATTACACGGTATAAACGCACCTGAATCAAGAACTAGAGATTTAGAAGAAAAAGAAAAAGGTTTAGCAGCAAAAGATTTTTGTAAAAACTTTTGTAAAGAAGGCGAAGCAGCTATACTCAAAACTAAAACTTACGATGCGAGTGGTAAGTATGGTAGAATTTTAGGTGAAATATGGTCTGCTGAAGAGTTTTCAGATAAATCACTAAATGATTATCTTATAGAAAAAGGTCATGCAGTTGAATATCACGGTGGTAAAAGATAAAAAATTACAAAATGAAAAAAACAATAATAATACTATGTTTTATATTAGTTTCTTGTGGATCTACAAAACAAGTTAATAAGCAAGACAATTATAGAACAGATGAAAAAGTTCTAAATGGTTTACTTTTTGGTATTATTACTTATGCAATACTTTCAGCTATAAATGTAAGAAATTAAAAAAAAGGGGCGTAAGCCCCTTTAATTATTATCCATCACAAGCTATACAATCTTCACTCATTGCTTGTTGAGCTATATCACCTCTTAATACAGACTCGGTACGAGTATAATATAAAGTTTTAATACCGTTTTTCCAAGCTTGCATATGAACTTGATTAATCCATTTAGGTGTTGCTACACTAGGAAAAGCAAGGTTTAAACTTACTGCTTGATCTATATATTGTTGTCGTATACCAGCTTGATTAACTAACTCTAGTTGATTAATCTCTTTAAAAGTTTTAAATACCTCCTTAGCCGGTATATCATGAGGTCCAACCACAACCCCGTCAAGCTCAGATAAACCTTGAACGCTACCACCATCTGCGAGTATTTTATCCCATGTTTCATTTGTATTAATTTTAAGTTTTCTTAATAGTTTTAATAACGTAGGATTTTTTCTTATAAAAGTACCTTTAGCTGATTGCTCTGTAAATACGTTTGCAGCCCAAGGCTCTATTCCTGGGGAAACGTTACCCGACAACTTGCTATTAGAAACAGTGGGAGCAATAGCACGCAAGTGAGTATTACGCATACTAGTACCAGCACACCACAAAGGCTCGCCATAAGTTTCAGCAAGAACTCTAGAAGCTCTTTCACTTTCAATTTTAATCTGCGAAAATATTTTCCTAGTTTCAAACTGAGCAAGCAAACCTTCAAAAGGTATAGATTTTTCTTGGAGATAGGTGTGCCATCCGAGTACACCCAACCCAAGTGCTCGTCCTTTTGTAGCACTGCGAACGGCATTTTCAAAACCTCGCAGTCCTTTAGCTCTTTGAATAAATTCCTCCATAACGCCGTCAAGAAACCATATGGCGTCGTATATAAGATTTGTACCTTTCCACTCTTCATATTTTGCTAAGTTTAAAGATG
>Ga0213865_10000331_pt1 | contig 32128 bp, 28 predicted proteins | sample PICome_6_FD_160100 | JGI IMG/M metagenome (GOLD analysis project Ga0213865, IMG submission 160100) | Coastal seawater microbial communities near Pivers Island, North Carolina, United States - PICO282 | ecosystem: Environmental > Aquatic > Marine > Coastal | place: USA: North Carolina...
TGCCCATTTTAACAGAGTAAATAAAGAAAATAAAAAAGGAGCAAATCTCAAAAACAAAATTCGTCCCGGTGTGTAGTGGTGGTTCTATTTGAAATTTATATCGAATTTGGTTTTTTACCCTATAGATTTTCCCATAGTAATCTGAGTTGAAAAAAGATTAAGTTCAAACTTTGAACTTATTTATTCTAACCAAATAAATACATTTTATATCATATAATAATTAAATTAAAAATGATTTTTTTTTTATAAAAAATAAATTTAGTCAAAATGATTTGATGTTTGTGAATTTGTGTTTTAAATTTTCAAACATGAAAAAAATAATCTTGATTACAATAATCTCGATATTTCTTGCAAGTTGTAAAGACTCAACTGAGGATATTGTAGAAAATGATAATATAAATAATTCCGGAGATAGTAACTCTAACGATGGAAACTCTAACGGTAGTGGTTCTGGTGGGAACAACTCAGGTGGAAATATTTATGTTGCTGGTTTTGTTTCAGACGGAGCGGGTAATACAACAGCATGTTACTGGAAAAACGGAGAAAGAGTTGATCTTGGCCCTGGAGAGCTTGAAGATTTAGTTGTGGTTGATGGAACGGTTTATTCTGTTGGGTGGACCTATGGGGGATCTTCTCACTACTGGGTTGGAAATGAATCATTTGAATTAGAGGGGAATGCTGCAGAGGCTTATGCAATTGCTGTTCATGATGGGGATGTTTATACTACTGGTCGTAGCTCTGGTGCTTGTTATTGGAAAAATACAAAAAAAACAAATTTATCTGCAGAAGACTCATCAGGATATGGTATTTCCGTCAGCGATGATGGTGATGTATTTGTGGGTGGATATTATCAGAACAATCACCATTTTGTAATCCCAGCCAAATGGAAAAACGGAAACAGATCTAATTTAAGTAGGCCTTCTGGTGGAGACGGAGAGGTGCAAGATGTAGTAATTGTTGACGGAACTCCTTACTTTTTTGGAATGACTTTGAAACCAGACAATCAGGGTGGTTTAACTCCAAAGGCTTCATACTGGTATGGAAATACTAGAAAAGATTTAACAAATGGTGGAGGTTTTAATGAAATGATTGAAGGTGGCGAGGCGTATGGTGGTTTTGTAGATGGATCAGATATATATGTTGCAGGTAAAATTAGCCATTTTGGTCAATATTGTGCGGATTGTCCAAATAATACCGAGCCCGGGACTGGTGGTTCCGATGCACATTACTGGTATAACGGAAATATTTTTGATTTACCTGGAGGAGAGTGGAATGATGGGTGGATTAGCACAGCATATGATATAGCGGTTAAAGATGGTTTAATTGTGGCGTCGGGTTATGTTGCAACTGAAACCGAAACTCAAGTACCAGCAGTATGGATTAATGGGGAATTAACTAAGTTGGAAGGAGATAATACTTATGGAGTGGCTAAGGCGGTATTTATAGATTGATGGATAGACCATTAAATTCACAACAGTCTCATAATATATTTAATTACCTATAAACTTTAGTTTAAGCTAGTTAACATATGGATTGGAACTCCTTTCAATTTAAACGTTTGATTTAAAAAAATTATCCTCAAAAACAAAAAATTATTCTTGGGAATAAAATCGTACCTTGGGTGGGAATCGAACCCACACTTCCGAAGAAACTGGATTTTGAATCCAGCGCGTCTACCAGTTCCGCCACCAAGGCAATTCGCGACGGCAAATGTAGGAATTTATTTGCCCCCTCAAAAACAAAAATTGAGCTAGAATATATACAAGCACACAAAAAAATCATACATTTGCACCCCTGTAAAACAACGGATTCGCCAAAATGGCCAAAGTAAAAATAGAAGCAAAAATATTTGGGTGTACCCAAAGCATGGACCTTGCCGAGCGTATCGCTGATCAATTTGGTGCCAAACTGGGCAATGTGATTTTCTCTCGCTATAGCGATGGTGAATTCCAGCCCTCCTTTGAAGAATCCATACGTGGTAGTCGTATTTTTATCATTGGCTCCACACACCCGAGTGCCGAAAACTTAATGGAAATGTTATTGATGCTCGACGCTGCCAAGCGTGCTTCTGCAAGACATATTACCGCTGTGATGCCATATTTTGGCTGGGCAAGGCAAGATCGTAAAGACAAGCCCAGAGTGCCTATTGGCGCTAAGCTCATTGCTAAACTATTAGAGTCTGCAGGGGCAACACGTATCATCACCATGGATCTCCACGCTGATCAAATTCAAGGGTTTTTTGAAAAGCCCGTAGATCATTTATTTGCTTCCTCTTTGTTTTTACCTCACATCAAATCCCTTAACATTGATAACCTTACCATTGCTTCTCCAGATATGGGTGGCGCCAAGCGTGCTTATGCATATGCAAAGTTTTTGGAAAGTGATGTTGTGATTTGTTACAAACAACGCAAAAAGGCAAATGTAATTTCTCACATGGAGCTCATTGGAGATGTCAATGGGAAAAACGTAGTCCTTGTCGACGATATGGTCGATACTGCAGGAACGCTAACCAAGGCAGCAGATATGATGATCGAGCGTGGAGCACGCAGTGTTCGAGCCGTATGTACACACCCCCTACTTTCTGGAGAGGCCTACGAAAGAATTGAACAATCTGCATTAGCCGAACTCATTACAACGGATACCATTCCGCTGAGAAAAGAATCTAAAAAAGTGAAAGTGCTCAGCTGCGCTGAGCTTTTCGCACAAGTGATGCACAATGTTCATCACAACAAATCGATTGCGAAAAAATTTATTATGTAATCCGTTTTAAATATAAACTATGAAGTCAATTACGATCAAAGGATCTAAAAGAGAAAGCGTGGGCAAGGCATCGACCAAAGCTCTACGTAATGCTGAGAAGGTTCCTTGCGTGCTCTACGGAGGAGGCAATGCCATACATTTCTCAGCAGATGAATTGTCATTTTCCAAACTCGTGTACACGACCAAAGCGCACACCGTTGTGATTGAACTGGAAGATGCGAGTTTTAATGCCATTCTTCAGGATATTCAATTTCACCCTGTTTCCGATAAAATTCTTCATGTAGACTTTTATCAACTATTCGAGGACAAAGAAATTTCTATGGACATCCCTGTAGATTTTGTTGGACAAGCTCCTGGTGTTAAATTAAGTGGTGGGGTACTTAGTAAAAACAAGCGAAAGCTTCGTGTACGTGCCTTACCTTCCTATTTGCCAGATAGCATAACCGCTGATATTTCAAATTTGGAAATCGGAAACAAACTATATGTGACCGATGTTGCTGACGAGAAGTACACTTTTCTTCATCCCGATAACACCGTTGTTTGCCAAGTGCGCAATTCACGTGTTTCCCTCAAAACTGAAGTGGAAGAAGTCGAAGGAGAAGAAGGTGATGAAGCAGCAGAAGGTGAAACTGCTCCAGCAGCTGATGGCTCAAGCACCCCCGCAGAAGGCGGAGAGGACGCTTAATTCGATCAACTTTTATGTTAAGCATCCCGGCAGACCTCTGCTTGGGATGCTTTTTTTTATTTTTACAAAAAAAAGATGCCCTTTTGGCCTTTTAAGCGTAGTCAACAACAGTCCATGAATACATTCCTTATCGTTGGGTTGGGTAACATCGGCGTCGATTATCACAACACACGTCACAACATTGGATTTACCGTACTAGATGCATTGACAAAACAAGTTGATATTTCTTTTTCAACCCTTCGTTATGGGGATGTGGCAGAAATGAACCACAAAGGAAAAAAACTCGTCCTCCTCAAACCGAGTACGCTTATGAACAGAAGCGGTAATGCTGTACGCTACTGGATAAAACAGCGGAAAGTAAGTTTTCAAAACATTCTTGTTATTACCGATGATGTCCATTTGGATCTTGGCTATTTGCGTATCCGCAAACAAGGGTCAGACGGCGGACATAACGGACTGCGAGACATTCAAGAGAAATTGGGGTCGAATCAGTATCCCAGACTTCGCATTGGAATCGGCGCCAACTTCAGCAAAGGACGGCAAGCTGATTATGTACTTTCTCCCTGGAAACCTGATGAAGAACATTTGCTACCGGGTATTGTTGACCGAGCAACAAAAGCAGTGATTGACTTCGCGACTCAAGGTTTAGAAAAAACGATGAATCTTCACAATGGACAAGTAAGCTAAGGCATATGAAAACCATTCACGGCATAGAGAATTTTCCTGCTGATGAAGCGTCAATTGTGACAATTGGCACTTTTGACGGAGTCCATTTGGGTCATCAACAAATTCTCAAACAGCTTACCGATACAAGTCGGAAATCAAAACTAAAAAGCGTTTTATTAACCTTTTTTCCTCACCCCAGAATGGTTTTACAACCCGATATTTCTATGCGTCTTATCCAAACGATACAAGAACGTGAAAAAGCCCTCAAAAATATAGGGTTAGACTATCTGGTGATTCATCCATTTTCCATAGCGTTTTCAAGGTTAAGTGCCGATGATTATGTCAAGCAAATCCTCGTTGAACAACTCAATGTACGAAAGGTTGTTGTGGGTTATGACCATCGGTTTGGTCGCAACCGAACAGCAAGCTTAGAAGATATGTACCATTACGCTGATATTTATGATTTTGAAGTCATCGAAATCGATGCCAAAAAAATTGACTCGACAGTAGTGAGTTCGACCAAAATTCGAAATGCGATCGACCAAGGTAACATCGAGCGCGCCAATACCTATCTCGGGCAACCGTTTACACTTGAAGGTATGGTTGTGCATGGCGATAAAAGAGGACGTGAATTGGCTTATCCCACAGCAAATATCGATTTGCAAAACCAACATAAAATCGTGCCTAAGCAAGGGGTCTATCTGGTCAAATCTAAATTGAAAGGCCGTGTGGTTTATGGCATGATGAATATCGGAACAAAACCCACTTTTGATACAACGATGCCAAGCATCGAAGTACACTTTTTGGATTGGAATGGTGACCTCTATGGGCAAGCGGTGCAAGTGGAGTTGCTCAAATGGATCCGAGAAGAGCGAAAATTCAAAACCGTTAAGGAGCTACAGACACAAATTCAAACGGATGAGCAAAATTGTCGTTCATCCATCCCCACTTCGCACGTGAGCTATAAATAAAGTTTTACTTTTGCATAAAATCATTCTCCAATGCTCGACCTTTCGGTAGTACGCACACAAAAAGAACAAGTCATTACTGCGCTTGAAAAGCGAGGAATCGATGCCAATACCCTCGTCGATAATGCCCTTGTGGCGGATGAAAAGCGCCGTGGACTCCAAAGTACACTCGACCAAAAACTCGCTTTGGCGAATTCTTTAGCCAAAGAAATTGGTGAATTGTACAAAAATGGAAAACCGCAGCAGGCTAATCATAAAAAAGAGGAGTCCCTAGCCCTCAAGGCGGAAACCAAAGCATTACAAACTCAACTCGCAGAAGCGGAAACTGCGTTGCACGAGTTATTGTGTAGTATCCCAAATATCCCCAACCCGCTAGTCCCTGATGGGCAAAGCGAGGACGATAATGAAGAAGTTTTTCGAGCAGGTGAAGTTCCTAACCTCAACGAAAAAGCACTTCCTCACTGGGAATTGGCTGCCAAGTACGACTTGATCAATTTCGAACTTGGCAATAAAATCACAGGAGCTGGTTTTCCTGTCTATACTGGAAAAGGGGCGAAACTCCAACGGGCTTTGATCAGTTTTTTTCTCGACCAAAATACCGCTTCAGGTTATGAAGAAGTACAGGTTCCGCACCTTGTAAACGAACAATCTGGATTTGGCACTGGACAACTTCCCGATAAGGAGGGGCAAATGTATCATGTTGGGGCTGACAACCTCTATCTCATTCCCACTGCAGAGGTGCCAATCACCAATTTGTTTCGAGATGAGATTGTAAATGTAAATGAATTACCCATCATGCGAACTGGCTATACCCCCTGCTTCCGACGTGAGGCAGGAAGTTATGGGTCTCACGTTCGCGGGCTCAATCGTTTGCACCAATTCGATAAGGTCGAGATTGTCCGCCTCGAACATCCTGACAAGGCCTACGAGGCACTCGATCTAATGGTTGAGCATGTCAAAGGGATTCTCGAACAACTCGAACTACCCTATCGAATACTTCGATTATGTGGGGGCGACCTCGGATTTACTTCAGCACTGACATACGATTTTGAAATCTATTCCACTGCGCAAGAGCGGTGGCTTGAGGTGAGCTCTGTATCCAACTTTGAGAGTTATCAATCCACGCGCCTAAAGCTTCGTTTTAAAGACAGTGACGGAAATCGGAAATAGGTACACACTCTGAATGGGAGTGCGCTTGCCCTTCCGCGCATCATGGCTGGACTTCTAGAAAACCATCAATCTGAAGACGGCATTCGCATTCCAGATGCGCTGGTTTCATACACTGGCTTTGACATGATTCGCTAATCGTTTCTATGCATATTCTCAATATCACCTTTAGTGTTGACCCATCTGTTGAAGAGGGTTTTGTTTCCGCTGTTCAACAGCAAATTATTCCCAAACTAGACCACAAAAGTTCATTATTGTGCATACATAGTGATGCCAACACCCATCCGACATTTGGACTTCAAATCGAGTTTGAATCCGTAACAGCAATCCGCGATTTTAAACGCACCGCATTGGACAGCATCTACCAACAACTCCAAACTTCATTTCCCAATAAGTGGGTAAGCTTTGATACAGAACTCGAAAAACTAACCCCTTGAGTGTTCGACCAAAAAAGCATCTCAGTCAGCACTTTTTGACCGATCTGAATATCGCACAAAATATTGCGGGAGCACTCACTGGGCTGGGCTACAAAGACGTTTTGGAGGTTGGACCTGGCATGGGCGTACTCACCCAGTATCTACTCCAAAAGGATTACACCATTCATGCCATTGAAGTTGATGAAGAATCCATTGATTACTTACAAAACAACTATCCCAAATTGAAATCCAATCTGGTTTTTGGAGATTTTCTGAAATCAGATTTAGTCAATCAATTTCCAAGTCCCCTCGCAATTATTGGCAATTTTCCATACAATATCTCGTCTCAAATCTTATTTAAAACCATAGAAAATCGAGAGCGAATTCCTGAATTTGTAGGCATGTTTCAAAAAGAAGTTGCCGAGCGTATTTGCGAACCGCCTGGATCAAAAGCCTATGGCATACTGTCCGTGTTGACGCAGAGTTTTTACGAAACAGAGTATTTATTTAATGTCAACCGTTTTGTGTTTAATCCCCCACCGAAAGTTGCATCAGCTGTTTTGCGACTGAGAAGAAAAGAAAATATCAAATTGGATTGTGATGAACGCTTGTACTTCCGAGTCGTCAAAACCGCCTTTCAGCAAAGGCGTAAAACCCTGCGAAACAGTTTAAAAACCTTTTCTTTACCTGCCAATTTAAAAGAAGACACTATCTTTGGGCAACGTCCTGAACAATTGGGCGTTTCGGATTTTGTTCGCATCACAAATTTGATTGCTCATGACGCCTTTTCAGCTTAGCGAAGAACTTCTAGAACAAGTCATCGGAGATATTACCTCTGAAAATGACAAGGCACTTCAAACTCTTTTCAAAGAATATCACTACGCAGATTTAGCGGAAATTTTTGACGCCCTCCAAATCGAACAAGCGGTGTATCTGTTCAAGCTGATTGACTCTGAAAAAACAGCAGATATGCTCACCGAACTGGATGAAGATGTTCGAGAAAGTATTTTGGATGCGCTTTCTTCCGAAGAAATTGCAACCGAAATCAATGAACTTGATACCGATGATGCGGTAGATATCGTTGCTGAACTCCCCATGGAGATCCGGAAAGAAGTGATTGATCAAATCTCAGACACAGAACATGCGGATGACATCCGTGAGCTTCTCACTTATGATGAGAATTCTGCTGGAGGACTGATGGCCAAAGAGTTGGTCCGTGTCAATCATAACTGGACGGTTACACGCTGTGTGCGCGAAATGCGCATACAAGCGCAAGAGGTCACTCGAGTCCATTCTATTTATGTCGTTGATGATGATAATGTATTGCTTGGACGGTTGTCCTTAAAAGATTTGCTTACCGCAAATGAGAAAAGTAAAATCGCGAGCATTTATATCCCCAAAGTCGATTATGTACAAGTTGACATCGACGGGGAGGAGGTAGCAAAAATCATGTCGAAATATGACTTAGAGGCAATCCCCGTTGTCAATGAAAACAAACAACTGGTCGGTAGAATTACAATCGACGATATTGTTGATTTGATCAAAGATGAAGCAGAAAAAGACTATCAACTCGCAGCGGGAATTTCCTCTGACGTTGAAGCCGATGACTCCATTCTTCAACTGACTAAAGCAAGACTCCCATGGTTGGTTTTGGGTTTGATCGGAGGACTCGGAAGTGTATTTATCCTCGAAGGCTTTGAGAGCTTTATGAATCACCCATCGTACAAAGCATTATTCTTTTTTACGCCCTTGATTGCAGCAATGGCTGGTAATGTTGGCGTACAATCATCCGCAATCATTGTTCAAGGTCTTGCCAATGATGTGGTCAAAGGAAGTCTTCTCAACCGCTTACTCAAAGAAGTTGGTCTCGGACTCATCAACGGGGGTGCACTCTCACTACTTGTTGTCTTGTTTGGAGTTGCCACGCAACAACCGACCGATGTCAGTTTGACGATCGCTTTATCGATGCTTTGTGTGATTATTGTCTCCGCGCTGATCGGCACCTTCGTGCCTATCGTATTAAATCGAAGGGGAATCGATCCAGCAATTGCGACAGGACCGTTTATCACCACAAGCAATGACATCTTTGGAATCTTTCTCTTTTTTTATATCGCCAAGTGGTTATTGGTTTAATTCCAAATATCAACAGTCATGCGTGTTCTCCATCTAGACAGTAACCATGATATCCTAGCGCAAGGATTGAGCAAACTTGGTTGTATCAATGTGTTCGACTTTAAAAGTTCCAAAGAAGACATCATGGCCAACATTGAAAACCATGATGCCATTGTTATTCGAAGTCGTTTTCCAATCGACAAAACGTTTTTGGATACAGCTCCCCATCTTCGTTTTATTGCTCGTGTGGGATCAGGTCTAGAGAATATCGATGTGGCATACGCAAAGTCTTTGGGGATTGAGATCATTTCCTCTCCCGAGGGCAATGCCAATGCAGTTGGTAACCACGCACTAGCGATGCTATTGGGACTGCTAAATAGTCTTCCAAAAGGCGCTCAAGATATCGCCAATGGAAACTGGGAACGAGAAGGCAATCGAGGAGAAGAACTCGACGGGAAAACAATCGGACTCATTGGTTATGGTCACACAGCTAGTCATTTTGCCAGAAAACTTCAGGGATTTGATGTCAAGGTATTGTGTCACGATATTCTTCCTGATAAAGGAGATAAAAATGCGACGCAAGTTTCCTTAGCGGTCTTACAAGCGCAAGCTGATATTGTGAGTTTACATCTCCCACAAACACCCGAAACCAAGGCATATATCAATGTCGATTTTATCAATCAGATGGCGAAACCTTTTTGGCTGATCAACACTTCAAGAGGAAATCAAGTGGTTATCGATGACCTATTGGAGGCAATGGAAAACAAAACGATCAAAGGGGCTGGCTTGGATGTTCTCCCCTTTGAAAAATCATCTTTTGAACAACTTGACCACAACCCCCAACTACAACAACTCATCGACAACCCGCTTGTCTTGCTCAGTCCGCACATTGCCGGTTGGACACACCAAAGCAAAGAGCGACTTGCGCAAGTTATCGTCGATAAGGTAAAAGGACGTTTTTTTAAACGAAGTTAAAAACCGCATAACTTAACCTCAAGTTTACAAGCTAAAGCCCAGCAGTTGTTATTTTTATACCCATGAAAAATATCCTTATTTTATGTACTGGTAATTCCTGTCGAAGTCAAATCGCCCATGGCTATTTTGCTCATTTTGGCAAGCAAAACCTAAAGGTATATTCCGCAGGCATCGAAACGCATGGTGTCAACCCCAAGGCAATTGCCACGATGGCTGATGATGGGGTCGATATTTCGAATCATACGTCAAATCACGTCGATGAGTATCTTCATATTCCCTTCGACTACATCTTGACGGTATGCGATCACGCACAAGAAAACTGCCCTTACATCCCGAGCCAAACAGCCCTTCGGATTCATCACAACTTTACAGACCCCTCCAAATTGGTCTCAGAAAACGAGGAAGAAATCAAAGCAGCATTTGCTGCAACTCGAGACGAAATCAAAAGGTTTGCTCATGCCTTTGTCGAGCAACATCAAATCGGGGTTTAGCGCATCACCAACTGCATAGTCTCTTGGGTGCGTTGCTCGAGTAATAGTTCGTGTTTACGCAGCAAAAAATCTGCGCTTTCAGCTTGAAAATGCCGAATTGTGTAGAGTGAAACATCTGCTGTATGGTCCACTTGAAATCGGCCGCGGAGCTCGTGGAGAAGTTCCTCCATTTTGTTGAACTTATCAAAGACACAAACCGAAAAACTAATCGCTGAATTTTGAATCAAATCGACTTTCATTTTATGCTTGTGTAGCATCGCAAAAATATCGCTGATGTTTTTTTCGATGATAAAGGAAAAGTCGAGTGATGATAGGCGGATCAGTGCCAAGTCATTTTTGACAATAAAACATGGGACATGTGGATCGATCGCGACCCCTTTACTCACTTTGGTTCCCTCATCATTGGGGTTGATGAACGATTTTACATAAAGTGGAATCTCTTTGCGTTGCAATGGCTGAAGGGTTTTGGGGTGAATTACGGATGCTCCATAAAAAGCGAGCTCGATGGCTTCCTGGTATGAAATATGATGAAGGAGTTGGGTGGATTCGAAATGACGTGGATCGGCATTGAGAACACCAGGCACATCCTTCCAAATGGTAACAGAATTTCCATTGAGACAATACGCAAAAATCGCTGCTGTATAATCAGACCCTTCACGGCCAAGCGTAGTCGTAAAATTGTTATCATCGCTTCCAATAAACCCTTGCGTGATGTACAATCGGTTTGGGCTGACTTGCTCATTGATAGCGACCTCTGTCCGCGTCCAGTCCACATTCGCATCTCGATAGCTTGCATCGGTTTGGATGCATTCTCTCGCATCAAGCCAGTCGGCAGAAATCCCTTTTGAATTGAGGTAATGTGTGATGATTGTCGTGGATACCAGTTCGCCTGTACTCACAACTTGGTCATAGACAAAAGAGTAATGCGGAGACTTGTTGGTTTTCAAAAAGGTGCGCAAGTGATCAAATCGTCCTTTGACCTCATCAAATACTTCATGCTTGGGATGGTCAAATATCTCATTCATAATTCCCAAGTGATAATCGATAACTTCGTTGAGTTGCGACTCCGTCTTATGGGAATCTTCAAAATAGACTTCGATTAGTTTTTCGAGGGCATTGGTGGTTTTTCCCATGGCTGACACCACAATAAGGGTATTTTCATGACCCGTTTGTTCCAGTACACGATACATATTGTGTATCCCATCGGCATCTTTGACCGACGCTCCTCCAAATTTAAATATCCGCATCAGGGTATTGATTTATAAAATGAGAAATTTCGTTTTCGCCCATTTGCGCTGTGCGCCAATCGGACAATACTTTGGCACCTGTTTGTTCGTAAAAATCGATTGCAGGTTGGTTCCAATCCAAGACAGCCCACTCAATGCGTTTCACACGAAGGGAGGCGGCATAATGGATAAATCGTTTGTATAAGGCAAATCCAACACCATTGCCACGATGCTGCTCTTGTACAATCAAGTCCTCAAGATGCATGGTTTTGCCTTTCCAGGTTGAATAACGTGGGTAACCCAATGCCATTCCAATAATTTGTTTGTCTTCCTCGGCTACAAAACACACAAAAGCCGGTTGTTCGCCAAAGCCATCCCGAACAAGCTCCTCTTTGGTGAGTACTACTGCTTCGGGCTCGCGCTCAAAAGTAGCAAGCTCCTGAATAAGCGATAAAATCGCTTGTGCATCCTCAACAGTAGCTTGGCGAATACAAACCTGATTTTTCATGGGCGCAAAGGTAACAATAAGCAGAATATGCCTACAAATGCAGAATGGAATCTTTTTGGGTTTTGCATGTGAGCTACCGCTAGAGTTTGTATCATTGCAAAAAAATTGGGTTGAATCCATTTGGCAACTTGGGTAGTGCGCTGGCAAGTGCACAAACCCAACAGCTTTACAACCACATTGAAGCGAGCGAAAAAGTCAGTATTTCGGGTCTCGCGGGCTCTTCCTATGCCTTTTTGGTCGCTGCTCTCTTTGAACAACGTACAAAGCATCTCGTATGGGTGCTTGAAGATAAAGAAGAGGCAGCGTATATGCACAACGATCTCGAGCGATTGTTGCCAAACCATCAAGTGCTGTTTTATCCTGCTAGCTACCGTCGCCCTTATGACATCGAAGAAGTAGATAATGCCAATGTGATGATGCGTGCTGAAGCGCTTAAACGGTGTAGTCATGCCAAACAACCAATCGTGCTTGTCAGCTATCCCGATGCCTTATTTGAACAAGTCATCACAAAACAAGAACTACAGAAAAAAACCCTGACGATCAAAGTTGGCGAAAGTCTAGGTCGAGACCTTGTCAATGAGGCCTTATTCGAATACGATTTTCAAAGAGTTGATTTTGTGTCCCAACCTGGTGAGTTTTCGGTCCGTGGTGGGATTATCGATATCTTTTCTTTCGACAAAGATGAGCCTTATCGCATCGAGTTTTTTGGGGATGAAATCGATCGAATCAATTGCTTTGATATAGAAACCCAACTGTCTACTAAGTCGCTGCAAGCCGTGGATGTTGTAGCTCATTTGGAACACAAATTACAAAGTGAAGAACGGCAACCCCTTTGGTCATTTTTACACGAATCAACTACCTATCTACTTCCGCGTATTTCAGATGTTTGCTCAGTTTTGGACAAGCTCTATGAAAAATCAATTGAAGCGCACGCCACCTTGGAAAGCCCAATAGCGCACGCCAAACCCGAAGATCTGTTTGTGCGCGGTCTAGATTTTGAAAAAGCACTTGTCAATCGAACCACCGTCCATTTTGGAGGTGAAAAAGAGGCAAATCACATTGCTTTTGACTGTCAGCCACAACCGAGCTTTCATCGGAATTTTGAACAAATTATTGAGCACCTGATCGAAAACCAATCGCAGGGCATACGCAATCATATTTTCTGCAGTTCACAACCGCAAGCAGACCGTTTTCTTCGAATTGCTGATGAGTTGGCATCCGAAAATTTATTTGACATTCATATTATGCCTCTCTATCGCGGATTTATCGATAGGCAAAACCAAGTGGCTTGCTATACTGACCATCAGTTTTTTGAGCGTCATCATAAGTTTAGACTCAAAAATGGCTATGCCAAAAAACAAGCGATTAGTCTTAAAGCGTTTAATCAACTTAGCGTTGGGGATTATGTGACCCATATCGATCATGGGGTTGGTCAGTTTGGTGGACTCCAGCGTATCGAAGTTGAAGGAAAACAACAAGAAGCGATTAAATTGATCTATGGGGAACGCGATATTCTCTATGTCAGCATTCATTCTCTGCATAAAATATCTAAGTACTCAGGGAAGGATGGTGCCGTACCCAAAATCTATAAACTCGGGTCAGCAGCGTGGAAAAAGCTCAAGACAAAAACCAAAAAGCGGGTTAAAGAGATTGCTTTTGACCTCATTCAGGTCTATGCCAAGCGCAAACTCAAAAAGGGCTTTCAGTACCACTCGGACAGCTATTTACAGCATGAGCTGGAGGCCTCTTTTGTATATGAAGATACCCCCGATCAGCGAAGTGCAACAGAAGCAGTGAAACAAGATATGGAAAGCGAACAACCCATGGATCGACTGGTCTGTGGCGATGTTGGTTTTGGGAAAACCGAAGTGGCAATCCGTGCTGCCTTTAAGGCCGTGGACAACGGCAAGCAAGTCGCTATTCTTGTTCCCACCACGATCCTTGCCTTTCAGCATCACAACACCTTTTCAAAGCGATTACACGATTTTCCCGTGCAAATCAATTATCTCAACCGCTTTCGGTCGGCCAAAGACAGAAAGGAAATTCTCAATGGGCTGGACGACGGCTCAATCGATATTGTAATCGGAACGCACCAACTGGTCAATAAGAGTACTCGCTTTAAAAATCTCGGATTGCTTATCGTAGATGAAGAGCAAAAATTCGGTGTGGGGGTTAAGGAGAAACTCCGAGCGTTAAAAAACAATGTGGATGTGCTTACCCTCACGGCTACACCAATTCCTCGTACTCTTCAATTTAGCTTGATGGCAGCCCGTGACTTATCGATCATCAATACGCCCCCGCCGAACAGACACCCAATAGACAGTCAGGTTGTTGGATTTAGTGAACCCTTGATCCGCGACGCTATCATCTATGAATTGCAGCGTGGAGGACAAGTCTTTTTTGTGCACAATCGCGTTGAGAATTTAGCTGAGTTTACAGGCATGCTACAGCGTCTGGTTCCCGATGCCAAAGTCACAAGCATTCACGGTCAAATGGATGGCTCATCTATTGAGAGTCGAATGCGAAATTTTATTGAAGGAAAGATCGATATCCTCGTCGCAACAACCATCATCGAGAATGGGCTTGATGTGCCAAACGCCAATACCATATTCATCAACAATGCGCACCAATTTGGGCTCAGTGATCTTCACCAAATGCGCGGACGTGTCGGAAGAAGCAACAAAAAGGCCTTTTGTTATTTTCTGTCAGCTCCTTTGTCCACCTTGACCGATGAGGCACGAAAACGAATGCGAGCACTTGCCGAGCACACCGCTCTGGGTTCTGGCTTTCAAATCGCTATGCGTGATTTGGAAATTCGCGGAGCAGGCGATCTGCTTGGTGGAGAACAAAGTGGGTTTATCAATGATATCGGTTTTGACACCTATCAGAAAATCTTAAAAGAGGCGATTGAGGAGTTAAAAGTCGAGCATTTTCAAGAACTCTATCCCGATCATGAGCCAACCCAAAAAGAGGTGCAAATCGATACTGACCTCGAAATTCTTTTCCCTGATACCTACATCAACAATGTACAGGAACGATTGAGTTGTTACCAAAGTTTAAACGAAGTGACCAATCAATCCGCACTTGACCAATTGGTCGTTGAACTCAGAGATCGATTTGGTCCTTTACCCACTACTTCACAAGCACTGATCCAAAGTGTTCAGCTGAAATGGATAGCCACTGAGTTGCACTTTGAAAAAGTTGTTTTGAAAAAAAACAAACTCATCTGTTATTTTGATACCACAAGCACTGACAACTTTTTTCAGTCAGATGATTTTAGTCAGATGATGAGGCAACTCCAATCTCATTCGAAAAAGGGAATTTTGAAAGAGCGAAAACAAGGGGAAAACACCCGGTTGTTGCTTTCTTTTGAAGAGGTAAAAACGATTGAAGAAGCGCTGCGTTGCTTGGCAGAGTTACAACCTACAACTGCTTGAGATCCTTGATAATCCGAAAGGCCTTATCGACTTGCTCCTCATTGACTAAAATGGTGAACTCGTTCGAGGTCGAAATAACCTCATAGATGTTGATTCCCTCCCAAGAAAGACGTTGGAAAACAAAATAATAGATCCCGGGTACAGACACATTCTCAATTGGTAACTTTACCGAAATCGAAGACAATTCCGTTTCTTTATGAATACAAGTCTCATTGGAAAAACAACTTTCAACCAACTCGGCAAGATTGCCGCTGACCACGACATTACACTCGTTGACTCCCCTTGAAGATGTATAAAAATTGTCTTTATCGCCAGAAATCTCAGCCATCAATTTTGCTTGAGAAGTCAAAAGCGTGGGTGACGTTTTAAAATTGTAGTCGATTAGAGACGAGCGAACCGTGATATCTCCAATATTGCGTAAAGTGCGTACAATTTTGAGAGAGGAGCGAAATTCAAAATCAGAGGAAAGGCGTTTGAGCGCCATCACAATCGCACCATTTCGCACGTCTTTGTTCATCACACTCGTGATGTCCTTGTTCATCATACGAGCCAAGGAAGTCAGGTTGATGATTCCCTGCGTGAGTGCACTGACCAAGAAGGGTTTGCTTTTGATATAATCTTCAACAGCCGAAGAAATTGTTTTCATATATGTACGTAAATCCATCGCGAAAATAGTAAATAATTAAACAATTTGTTATAAATAACACATTCAAAAAAAAGGATAAAAGGCATTTTCGATGATTTGAATGTCTATTTTGGGTTGTTTTCCCACAATACTTACAATATCGAACCTGACATGAACGTCTAAGCCATTGGAATTGACATAGTGATTCGCTGCCGTGATTAGGGATCGTTGTTGTTTTTTGGAAACAAAAGATTGTGGGTCTCCAAAGTAGGTGTTAATACGCCATTTGACCTCCACGATTGCGAGTGTATCGCCCTTTTGGGCAATGATGTCCACTTCTGCCCTACCAAAGCGATAATTGCGTTTTAAGATGGTAAACCCTTGTTTTTGATAGCTTTCTGCGGCTAAATCTTCGCCTTTTCGGCCACGAATGGTTGTGTTCATTGGGGTTGATTTGAATTTGAAGATATAAAAAATCAATGAGAGGGGAGATTATTGTTTATTTTTGCGATCAGTAGAGATTCCTTCATGTCAAAAAACCGCTACACAATTACCGCAGCACTTCCTTACACCAATGGCCCGATACATATCGGACATCTCGCTGGTGTTTATGTCCCAGCAGACATTTATGCCCGCTACCTGCGCATGAAAGGAGAGGATGTGTTTTTTGTCTGTGGAAGTGATGAGCACGGAGTGGCGATTTCCATTCGAGCAAAAAGAGAGGGGAAATCTCCAAAAGAGCTCATTGATCACTATCACAATATGATCAAGTCGTCTTTTGATGATTTTGGCATTTCTTTTGACCACTACGGAAGAACCTCTGACCCCATCCATCATCAAACTGCCAGTGATTTTTTTAAAACCCTTTACGATAACGGCGACTTTATTGAAGAAACCACAGAACAACTCTACGACGAGGAAGCCGAACAGTTTTTGGCAGATCGATTTGTTGTGGGTACTTGTCCTCATTGCGGCCATGAAGAGGCCTATGGCGATCAATGTGAATCCTGTGGGCGCTCGCTCAATGCGACTGACCTGATCAATCCAACCTCCACGCTCTCTGGAAGTGTTCCCGTGACCAAAGCAACCAAACATTGGTTTTTACCTTTGGATCGATACCAGACCTTTTTGGAAGATTGGATCCTAAAAGGACACGCTGATGACTGGAAACCCAACGTCTATGGGCAAGTCAAATCCTGGCTCGACGATGGACTCAAAGCACGAGCAGTAACACGAGATCTCGATTGGGGGATTCCCGTTCCTGTTCCAGGTGGGGAAAACAAAGTCCTCTATGTTTGGTTTGACGCACCTATTGGGTATATCTCCGCAACCAAAGAATGGGCTGAGAAAAACAACAAAGACTGGGAACCTTATTGGAAAGATCAAAACACCAAACTCATCCACTTTATTGGGAAGGACAATATCGTGTTTCACTGTATTATCTTCCCCGCTATGCTCCATGCTGAAGGGTCTTATGTGTTGCCAACCAATGTACCAGCCAACGAATTTTTAAACCTAGAGGGACAAAAGCTATCCACCTCTAAAAACTGGGCCGTTTGGCTTCACGAATATTTGGAAGACTTTTCTGGAAAGCAAGATGTGTTGCGTTATGTCTTGACTGCCAATGCACCCGAAAATAAAGACAATGACTTTACCTGGCGTGACTTTCAAGCCCGAAATGATAACGAGCTCGTTGCCATCTATGGGAACTTTATCAACCGAATTGTGGTACTGACCCACAAATATTATGATGGCGTAGTACCCGTACCAAACACAAAGACGCATGTCGACGAAGAAACCTTAGCCGAGTTGCATGCTTTGCCAACGCAAATCGCTACCGCTGTGGAGAGCTATCGCTTTCGCGAAGCCAGTCAGCTTCTCTTAAAAATCGCTCGCTTAGGTAATAAATATCTGGCCGATGAAGAACCGTGGAAACAGCAAAAAACCGATCCAGAGCGCGTCAAGACCATCATGTATAACGGCTTGCAAATTGCTGCTGTATTAGCCATTGCCAGTACGCCCTTTTTACCACAAACGGCTGACAAACTCAAACAAATTTTAGGACTTCCCCTCGAATCCAAATGGGATGATTTGGCACAGACCGAATTCATTTCCGCTGGGACAGTCCTCGCCCCTAGTGAATTGTTGTTTTCAAAAGTAGAGGATGACGATATCCAAGCCCAATTAGACAAACTGAAAACCCAGAGCGTCTAAGCCCATGCTTTACATTGCTTTTGATGCATGCTATGCACATCCACTGCCCGAAAGGCATCGTTTTCCCATGATAAAATACGAGTTGTTGCCCAAGCAACTCCTACACGAGGGGACTTGTACTGCCGAACAATTTTTCAGTCCAAAACCCATTGACAAAAACACGGTATTACGGGTTCACGATCCTGAATATTATGAGCAATTGTGTGCGCTCACCCTCTCTAAGGCAGAAGTCAGAGGTTTGGGGTTTCCGCTTTCTAAGGCACTGGTACATCGTGAACATGTCATTGCCCAAGGAACCATTGACGGTGCTGAATACGCTTTGACGCATGGGATTGCCATGAATATTGCTGGGGGAACACACCATGCCTTTGCCGATCGGTCTGAGGCCTTTTGTATGCTCAACGATCAGGCCATTGCAGCGCAATGGCTACTCGACAATGGCAAGGCAAACAAGGTGTTGATTCTCGACTTAGATGTGCATCAGGGCAATGGAACGGCAGCTATTTTTTCGAATCACAAGGATGTATATACGTTTTCTATGCATGGCGAAAAAAACTATCCTTTTCGCATGGAAACGAGTGATTGGGACATTGGGCTAGCTGATCAAACCGATGATACGACCTATTTAAAGATTTTGGCAGATGCACTGGACGATTTGCATCAAAAAGTACAGCCAGACTTTGTGTTTTATTTATGTGGTGTGGATGTAATTGCGCAGGACAAATTGGGAAGATTGGGTTTGTCGGTTGCGGGTTGTAAGCAGCGCGATGAGATGGTCTTGCAGTGGTGTCGGCGGCATGCCTTGCCTGTGCAGTGTAGTATGGGTGGTGGGTATGTCCCCGAACTCTCGATTTTAGTAGAGGCCCACGCCAATACGTTTCGATTGGCTCAGGACATCTACTTTTAGGACTAGAGCATCATCAGCTCGTCACAATTCACTTCAGAGATATAGCGTTTTTCACCGTCTTTGGTTTCGTAGGTACGGAGCCCCAACTTGCCTTCGATAGCAACTTTTTTGCCTTTGGTGAGGTGTTTTTCGCTGATTTCGGCGAGCTTGCCCCATGCCACGATGGGGTGCCATTGGGTGTCTTCTACTCGCTCGCCCTTGTCATTGGTGTAGGACGAATTGGTCGCAATACGAAAGTTAGCAACCTTACGGCCGCTTTCTAAGGTTCTGATTTCGGGATCGGCGCCTAAGTGCCCGATCAATTTTACACGATTTTGAATTTTATTCATAATAGTAGATTTACGTTAAACAATGACGCAAAGTTGCATGGGACAAAACCAAAGAGTCGTATTTTAACTATTTATTTACGGATATAGTCGTTTATAAACGGTTAGAAACGACTGCTACGAAGGGGAAGTGGTTTTTTGGGATTTGAAAACAATATTTCCAACGACATTGAGATTTAACATCATAGATTGGATAACAAAATGAATTTTATAGATTTGTGTTATCCAAATCACTTCAACCATGAGCAAACGTCAATGCCTCGAATGCAAACAGCCCATATCTGGTCGTAGCGACAAGCGATTTTGTGGAGACCAATGTCGAAACGTTTATAACAATCGTGATCAGCGCGAGCATAAGCGCAATATTTACAGGGTCAACAGGCGACTACTCCAAAATTACCGCATATTAAAAAAATTGAACAAAGGGAATAAGGCCAAAGTCACTCATAAAAAACTAATCGACGAAGCCTTTTCGTTTTCACATATCACAAGTATCTATCGCACAAAAGCTGGAAAGACTTATTATTTTGTGTACGATCAGGGTTAATTACCAATTGATAATGATTGGTATGTATTGGTAAAGCGGCAAGACTGGGACTAACGCCAACGCTGGCTGCGCAACTGTAAGGCTGCTACAACAATATCGCGACGGCTGATCTGACCGACCAAGCGTCCATTGTTGAGCACTGGCAAGCGACGGCGGCTATTGGTGTGAAAATACAAAGCCGCGTCAAAAATGGTGCGATCATGTTCAATTGTATTGACAGGAGACGACATAAAGTTTGCGACTTGTTTCTCTAAAATTGGCATATTAAAATAACGACTCTCCGAAATCTGCTTCATAAAGTCTGCCTCCGAAACAATCCCAACAAGGATCCCTTTATCATCAACGACTGGCCCACCAGAAATCCGGTGACGAATAAACAATTCCATCACTTCTAGAATCGATTGATCGGGAGAAAATGTAATGAGCTCCCGAGTCATATAATCCGAAACAAGCAAAGGAGGATTGGGAGCTGGTTTTGCCTTTGCACGAACGCCTTGAAAACTTTTAATTGCCATATCGTTGTGTTTTTATTCCTAACAATGTACATTTTTTTTAACAAATGGGTGGAAGATCAGCGTGAAAAGAGTCTATTTTTGCATCATGAAAGAGCGAATTGGGGTGTTGGGTTGCGGTTGGCTTGGCCTGGGGGTTGCCCAATCCTATGCCGTGGACGGATTTGTTGTACATGGCAGTCGACAATCAAAAAAAGGCGCGGATTCTCTTCAAGAGCATGGGGTTCATGGCTTTGTTGTTCAAATCAGCGAAAGCAATGTTTCAGGTAATTTATCCGCGTTTCTTCATGGGGTCAGCCGTTTGTTTTTGACCTTCCCGCCAGGGCTTCGAAGAAACCCAAAACGAGATTTTGTTGCGGTGATTCAGCAGCTCCTTCCACATATCCACAAAAGCAAAGTAAAAGAGGTCGTATTTACCAGCAGCACGGGTGTTTATGGTCCGCAGCAAGGAATTGTTACACCAAGCATAGTCCCCCAACCACAAACCGAAAGTGGAAGGCAATTGCTCGAGGTTGAGACTATTTTACGATCCCAAGACGGTTTTTCTACTCAAATCGTTCGTTTGGGTGGGCTTTTGGGTGGCGACCGTCACCCCGTAAAACAGCTCGCTAAATTACCTGTGGTTTATAACCCAGAAGCGCCTATCAACCTGATTCATAAATCAGATGCCATTGGCTTGGTTCGTTTTCTGGCTGATCAAGCTCCTTGGCAAAACATTTACAATGGTGTTGCACCATGGCATCCCACAAAACAGGAGTTCTACGAACAAGCTGCAAAAGAGATGCAACTTCCTTCACCAAAATTTACTGAAGAGTCCGGAAATACGAATAAGATCGTTATTGATCCACAGCTTGAATCGTTGGGATACTCCTTTTTTGAACCGAAACTTGGTCTTGCTCAAGCTCCTTAGCGATTCGGTTGTAGTGATCGGCAAATACATTCCAAGCGATAATCACATTGTCCATTCCCTTGATAAAAGAGGAATCTACGTACTGTGAGGGATTGGCAAAACGAACAATTCCAACTCGGGTTCGAAAAACCTTATACCGACTCAGGAGTTGCGGAATGCGAAGTTGGTCTGGGAAGTTTTTCTCTGAAATTCGATCTGCTTCATCAGCTATTGATTCGAGCTGCTGCTGAAGAGTATTGGTGTCAGCATTTGGCAACTCTTCAAGTTGGGCAAACAAAGATGTAAAGGGCTGTTCTTCCCCAAGGGGTATTGGGGTAAGTTGCGGCTTGTTCTCAAAAAAGTCTCTGTTTTTGATAATAATTGGTTCGGTATTCGTCGTTGTTTGTCCAGATTGAGAACAAGAGGTGATCAAGAGTGCGAAAAACAACAGTAAGGTTCGTTTCATAAAAACAAATATACAGCATGTGCAGAGTTAATGAGCCTTATCGCTTGTAACCAGGTGGATTGGCAATTGCCATTTTTGGATTCCGGTTTTCGTAAAACAAACCCCAGTGCTTTTCGGGTTCATTTGGGTCAGGGGACCCTTTCCAAGGTTCATCAAAGGCTTCAAAAACAAAAGTGAGGATGTTGTTGTTTGCTGTCCAATCACATAAGGAATCGTAATACATTTTTTGAAAAAATACATTTGCATTGGCTTTGGGAAAACCACGCCCGTTGGCGTCCGTTGCCCAACCTGCTTCGGTAATGACAACTACTTTGTCCGGGTATTTTTGAGAGACTTGATGATAATTCTCCTTTGTATGGGCTATGGCCTCCTCAATGGTTTTATGTTCCCACAAAGGGTAGGTGTGTATAGAGATAAAATCGAGTTCCTCAACAAGGGGTGCCAGTTTATCAAGCCATGGCACATAATTCTCGCAAAAGGTAACCGCTAGGTCGGTTGATGCCTTTACTTGTCTGACATAAGCGATCATCTGATCTACAGGAACCATATTTCCTGACCAGTCCACACAAGACTCATTGCCAACTGCCAAGGCGATTATGATATCATCATAGACGTTTGCCCATGCAATTAAGGTCTCGATTTCTTTTTTGTTTTTTTTCTTGTGGAAATCGATTTCTGCGTCACTGTATTCACCTCCCCATGGACAATGAGGATTGGATACCTCTCCATCTAGATAGGCGCCGAGCATGACTTGAATTGGAAGCCGTTCGTTTCGAATAACCTCAAGCACGGTATGGGCGTGTTGATCACAACTATACAAACGAATATAACGCCAGTGATTTTGCACAATTGTCAAATCTTCTTTGACTTGCTCATAGCTCGGATAGACATCTCCAGGTCGTTGTCCCTCACGAAATCCTGAGTAACAAACTGCAGTCCCTTTCGGAATGGAAAGTAATCTAGAATAGTCCATCAATAAAAAAAATATTAACGGCTAAACTTAATCTTTTCATTTTTATCCCACAAGCCCCAATAAGCTCCCACTTCTCCTTCTGGGCCAACTTTCCAAGACTCATCAAAAGACGAAAAATAGAACACTTCTATATTCGAATCTTTTGCCCAGGCCTGGGTGTTAATAAAATATTGCATGGCATGAGCTTTTGAGGGTACCGCTCCATTCAGGTTTTCCCCTTTGCTCGGCCATCCCGTTTCTGTAATGATTACTTTTTTACCTTTGGCTGCATCTATAGCCTGCCCATACATACTTTGCATATGGGGCAATGCATATTCCTCAGGACATCCTTCCCAAAAGGGATAGCAATTGGACAAAATGACGTCGGAATGTTCTACTAATTCTGGGTGAGAAGAAAATTCATAATATGCATCTACATAGCCAATAGGGATATGTGCTGGAATTGCAGCTCTAACCTCTTTCATGTAATCGATTAGTTCGTCAAGACTTAAATCATTTCTGTAAAGTACCTCGTTACCTACAGCTGCAATATCTACATTGCCTTCATTGGCAAGTTCGATTAGAGCTTTTATTTCTTGTTTGTTATTCTTGTCATCGTCTCCAAGCCAAGCGCCTACCATTGTTTTCAGTCCATGTTTTTTACAAACACGAGGGATGTGTTCGTTTCCTTCAATACAAGAAAAAGAACGTATCCATTTGGTAAACGGCTTCAAAATCTTTACGCGACGCTCAACTTGAGCTATTGTTATCGTATCTCCTGGTTCTTGGCCGTCTTCATACAGACTAAAACATATCCCATGCATTCCTTCTTTTAAGGTATTTCTCCAAATGGTGTTTAAATCATCTGCTGTTTGCTCAGAAAAGTCGAGTCCCTCATAAGATTGATTTTCGAGCTCTTCGAGCTTAAAGTCTACACCCTCTCTATATGACATTGTTATTTGTATTTACGATTTTCATTTTTATCCCAAATTCCCCAACGTGAACCTACATCTCCTTCATGGTGTACTTTCCAAGACTCGTCAAACGACGAAAAGTAAAACATAGGTGCTTTCTCTAGTTTCGACCACAAATGAGCATTGACAAAATAGTCCATCGCATTTTGTGTTGACGGTTGTGATTTGCCAACACTCTCTCCTTGATTTGGCCAGCCTGTTTCTGTTATTATGACAGGTTTTCCGTTGGCAATATTTTTTGTTGCTTTATACATTTCGCCTAAACTTGACGACGCAAATTCTATTTTGTATCCTTCCCAAAAGGGATAGCAATTAATTAGAATAACATCACATGTTTCTACCAGTTTCGGTCGTTGAATAAATTGATAGTATGCATCGACGTAACCTACTTTAACTGTTGGAAGGGCTTTTTTAACCTCGGCTAAATAATCAAGAATGTTTTGTTCACTTACTTCATTACGCATCAAGGTTTCGTTGCCCACTACGGCAATATCTACCAAACCTTTTTTGGCAAGACGAATAAGTGATTTTATTTCCCTGTTATTTTCTTTTTTATCGCTACCTATCCAAGCGCCTACCATGGTTTTTAAGCCTTTAGATCTGGCAATTTTTGGGATATGTTCATTTCCACCTGTACATGAAAACGAACGTACCCACGTTGTGTGAGGAGCAACTATTTCCATACGCTCTTCGATTTGGCTTTCAGTTAAGGTGTCATAGATGTCTTGGTTTTCGCGATACGGACTAAAACAAATTCCGTGCAGACCCTTCTGTAAGGTATTGTCAAATAACGTTTTTTGTTTGGATTCGGAACAATTAGAAAAATCTACATCTGAGCGTAGTCGTTTTGTAAATCTTTTGCCAGTTAGTGAAGATAACTTGCCTTGCATTTGTTCATAAGTAAGACTTGAAGGTTCTCCTTTACGAGATTTCAATAATACTCTTATTTCATTAGCGCGTGTTTCATCTACACTATAATTGCGCATAATCCACATCGCAGCCAATGTTCCAAGTGTCGGAAAAAAACAAAAGAAAGCATGCAGTCCATCTACTGCTGTTTGCTGCTCTACCGTGGTTAATTCTGGATTAAAGCCAACCCCGGCAATAATCACACCGCTCAGAGCCCCTGCTATGGCAAAACCCACTTTAACCATCCACCAATAAATCGCACCAAAAACTCCTTCTCTTCTCTTGCCTGAGTGTAGCTCATCAACGTCTATCACATCTGCAGTCATAGACATCATAATGGTAAATAAGCTTCCAATTCCAAATGAAAAAAATGGAAGGGCAATAATGTACATCCAAGGTTTTCCGGGTATGAATAAAAAGTATAGCATGATATACCCAAGGATTGAGATGCTTTGGGAAAGCATAAATGCTTTTTTCTTCCCCATTTTCTTGGATAACCAAGCCACAGTTGGAATGACAATAAAAGTAGTTCCCAATGCACCAAGGCATCCAAACAATGACACCCAAATTCCAGTAGCTTCGGCGTCTCCATTAAAAAGTTTATATACAATTACAAAGAATGTAAGGGATGATACCGCCATAAAAGCGTTGTATATAAAAAATGTAGCGCCGCATAATTTTCTAAATTCTTTAATTTTAAATGCCTCTATAAAGCTGTCATAAATTTTCCCAAGACTGGCGCCAATATTCGCAATATTCAACGGCTCATAATCTGCATTAAGGGTAGATTTACTCTTTATAAATATTGCAGGAACAATCGCACAAATTGCACAGGGAATTGCTACCCATATTGCTAATTCTCTTGCTGCAACATCTGCTGAAGGAAACCACTCGGGATCATACATTATGACCCAAAACCACGGCGCGATCACCCATGCCCATTGTCCAATCCATTGCGCGATAGCCATAATATTTGTGCGTTCGTGAAAATCATCGCTCATTTCATAGCCCATAGCTACATAGGGTACACTAAAAAAAGTAAGTCCTAAATAAAAAACGATAGACCATATAAAGAAATACCAAAAATTGAATTGTAATGTATTCTCCTTAAATAGCTGCCACATGAAAATGTAGGCAACTCCCATAATAATACCGCCTATCAAAACATACTGTCTACGGCGTCCCCATTTCGATTTCGTATTATCAGATATAAATCCCATTACAGGATCGGTAATGGAGTCAAAAATTCTAGGGAAAAAGTATATAAGAGACCACATCCAACCTGGAAAACCCAAGTCTTGAACTAAGACAACCATAAAAATCCCAAGAATTGCTGGAAACATTTGATTGGCAAACATGCCAATGCCAAATGCAATTTTTTGACCTAATGGGACTCTATTTTTTAAGGAGGGGTTGTCCATGATAGTCGTTTTATTGGTTGTGGATCATTATCGTTTGTATTGCTTGCGGGCTTATACTTATGTTTTTGGTTAAATCATTATGAGTTAATACGAAACTTTTTGAAGTGGTTCCTTCATTAAATACCACAACTGCTATGCTTCCGTCTGGATTTTTGGCAGCAGCTACCATAAGTTCATCATCTGATTTTATGGCTTCAATTACTTTCGCTTCTGGTCGAATAAACTTGCTAAAATGAGCCATGATGTAATAGAGCGGTGTGTAGTAAACCTCATCCTGATCTGGGTCTACAATTACAGGGGCAATACACCAGTTATTTGCCCAATTCGGTCCTCCTTTAGTATCTAAAACCATATTCCAATCGACCCATCCATCGACCCAATTGTTTAGGCATCCGATAATGTCTCGAGCATATCTGTTGGCAGGAGCGTATTTGGGATGTAGATATTTTTTTCCTTCTTCTCTCCAGTCGTATCCCCAATCCGTGGCTTCTTTTTTCCAATACCATTTGTCATCTTTCCAAACAGGTACTTCGGCATCTACACAAGCTTCGGTTTGAATGAGATATTTTTCTGGGGCCTTTTGGTGTGCGTATTGTAATTCCTCTGGGAAATAGTCGTAGGTGCTTTCATACCAATGAATTGCTGTTCCATCGTAATACTTACTTGAATTTTCATCTTTGTACATGACATCTACCCACTCTCGTATTCCTTCACGGTTTTGGTCGTAACCTAAAATTTTAAGGTGCCCTTTGCCATCAGCTTCGAGCTTTGGGCCCAAAAAGTTTTGAACGAAGTACGTCATTTCTTCAGGAGAATAATGCATACTTTCCCAATTCTCACCATTCCCGTGTGGTTCATTTTCGACAGTAAATCCCCAAATGTCAATCCCTTCTGCCTTGTATGCGTCAACATATTTTGAAAAAAACAAAGCCCAAGTGTCGTAATACTCTGGCAATAGCTTTCCACCTACCCAACTGTTATTGTCTTTCATCCATGGAGATGCAGTCCAAGGCGAAGAAAAAAGTTTAAATCCATCCTCAGATATCGCCATCGCATCCTTAATCATGGGAATGATATCGTCTTTATCCTCATCTATCGAAAAGTGATCTAAATTTTTATCACCTGCCACAGGCGTGTAAGAGTAATTATTTAATGAAAAGTCACATGAGTTCATGTGGGTACGCGTAAGAGAGTAACGCGCACCATCTTTAGCAAAATAAGCCGCAAGAATTTCATTGCGTTTCTCTTCACTCATCTTATTCAGTAAATAAGCCGAAGATTCGGTAAAGGCTCCACCGAAGCCCGTAATGGTTTGAAGTTCCTTTTTTGAATTTATCTCTATTGTTGAGGCATCTGAATCCTCTTCAAATGTAGTTAGCAAGCTTAATTGATTGCCGCTTTCAGAGGTTTCATAAACTTGTAATTCGGGTTTTATTGAGTCACATGAAATCGCTGAAAAAAGAATCATTAAAAGAAAAGTTTTTTGATACATAATCTATTTGTTTATATCGGTTTTACGCATTCTAGGAGGTAGGACAGAAGCAAACAGATTTTCCTTACTCCCACTGAAAGTTTTTGTAATCGTGTTTCCATCTCGTGTCAATCCAGAAAAAATTCCTTTGTCAACTGAATTCCACAGGGCATACTTTGCTTTTCCATCAATTGTAAAAAGCCCAAAATGATTTTCGGATCCTTGGCTGTTTGCAGCGTCTTTCCATATTTCATCAAAAGCTTCAAAGAAAAAGCAAGAGATGTTATTTTTTGAAGTCCATTCGCGCATGTGATTGTAGTAGAGTGCTTGCTTGTACTCGTCGGCTGCTTGCGAACCATTACGCCCATAAAAACCGCTAGAAACCGTTGCCCAACCAGTCTCTCCAATATGAATTGGCTTGTTGATTATTCCTAAATCCGCAAGGTAATTCTTAACACTAGAATATTGAGAAATCGCATAGTCCCGAGCACGTTTCATAGCGTCATCAACCAATTCATCCACTGCCTTGTTTTGACTATTTTGTTGGCTAACTTCCCAAAATTCATTATTGTAATGCGTATCATGAAATGGGTATGTATGAACAGAAATATAATCTACCGCTTTGATAAGATTATTCAAATCCTCGCTGTGATATACTACATCACCACCACCCCAAGAGGCAAAATTATCCGAGCTTGTAATCCACAAATCGCTGGGAAGATCTCCTTTTCTTTTGAGTTCTTGTAGGTAGCTGACCCACTTTAAAATCACAGAGGGTGCTACAAAATAGCTAGAAGCCCAATGAACCATTGCTTCGTTTCCGACCGCAACCATCTTAATGATATCTGAATATTGTTGTGCGTATTGAACGGCCCGCTGTACTTCGGATTCATTGTAAGCCTTATCTTCTTGCGTATGATCTGGATTGTCTGTAAAAGCATCTTTACAATTGATCCAAGCGCCAATCATCACGTACATCTCAAATGATGAATCTTCTTGTTTTAGCTCTGAAATCGCTTGCAGCAGATTTGGCAATTCGGGCAGTTCAGTGTTGTACGTGCGCAATATTTTGACATCAATCGCAGATAAGATTCGCATATCATCCTTGATCTGGTCAATAGTAGGTACTGTATCACGAGATATCGCACGATAGCCCCCATAGGAAATGGCTTGATAGTTTGGATTTCCTAAAATATCCGCTGCTGTTGGACTACCCTCTGGTGAATGCGAACAGCTCGTCATAAGAACAGAAGCACTTGTCATCAGCGTAGCAATCAGTCGGACTGTTGGAAATTGATTCATGAAAAATAAATATGAATCTGAGAGATTTTTCCATTTCGACTAAAGAGATTGGCGGCATCGACTACATCGAGATGATGTTGGTCAATCTTCTTTTTTTCTCCGTTAGAAAGAACAAGCTCAATCCCATTCGAGTTCGACTCCCTATGATATACAATTGGAACTTGACAATAGGTGAAACAGAGTGCATGCTTTGGAACGTTGATCGTTTGCTTTTCATTTTCTACATCGTAGAATCCAAACTCCTTTTGTTCTTCTAAGTACTCCTCCGATCGTACAATTGAGGGATCAAAAAAGAGTTTTCCGCCTTCTGCATACACCCCAAACTCTCCCCAACGACACAAAATGTCTTCTTTGACCTGACCTGTCATGCCTGGCTGTTGTGCGCCACGGCCAGCAGGGGTATGAGAATATGGGTCTGTCGGAAATGCACCGTATGCTTTTGGCGTTTTATGCGCACCAATTCCATCAACAACCGCATAGTAATGTTTTCGTAGCGACTCAGTGACTTTGGACTCAGACTGCTTGTGAATCGATTGCCAAAGGACCTCTTGAATAGCCAATGCCAATTTGGACACCATGTGCCAGTAAATCGATCCTAGCCCTTCAAAGCCAAAAAATGTCCCTGACCGACCGGTAAATGATTTATGGTCAAACAAATCTTCTAACAGGTGAATTAACTTATCTTTTTCTGCTGCAACCATGCTATTGTATTGAGCTGGCAATTCAGAAATTGCAGTTTGTAAACTATAAGCGTTTCTAAAATTTCCATTAAAGTGATAGGCCCCATCGCAATCTTTTTGAATGATCTGCTTATTATCTTCAGCAATAAGTGCTTTCAAAAGTGGAGAGCTATCAACAGCCTCTTTAGGCACATTGTTTTTCTCAAAAAAGCGAGGTAAGTCTTTATTGGGATACAAAATATAGCTGTTTTGATCCTCTCTATAAAGCTTGCTTTTGCGCATTTGATTAAGCACCTCGTCAACCTGTTCTGGGCTTAAATAACCAGAACTTAAAACCGCAACTTGTCCTTCAAGCATTTCGTCGAGATAGGAAATAGAAACGCCGCCTTGGTCTTCAAATGTGATTAGATTGTAGGCATGGTACAAACCATCTTCTCGTTTGTTTGCATCTATTGAATGGTCGATAAAGGACAAGCTAACACGGATAAACGCCTTGAGATCGGCTGTAGAGATATCTGCTGTTTTTGAAGAAAACCCATTGTTATAAATCTGATTTCGATAGCTACTTCCCGCTTGCCCTAGTGCATCTACAAACGATTGACGTTCTTGATCACCAATCTTATTGGTAAGTAAGCTCTCATGTTTTACGAGTTCCTTAGAAATTTCATTGAAAAAATCATACAGCTCCACGGATACTGCAGAAGTAGTAAAATCAACACTATCGATCAAATTATCAAAAAACGAAAAGAAACGCCGCATATAGTATAGGGTAACCATCGATGTTCCATTGCCAACTAGCGCATTGTTGGCATCGTTCCATTCAGGTCGCTGGGTGTTAAGCCAAATTCCTGCTTCAGGAACAAAATTTGACATTTTCGCAAGGATGGTTGCCAACAATTTTTCAAGCATGTTGACGTGATACACCTCACCACTTGGCGTTTTGAGTAAAGCACCATCAGCACCCAAAATTTCTTTTTGTTGATCAATTTGATTGTGTAACTCTTCATCAAAAACAATGGTATCTTTTGGATCCTTGACAATCTCATGATAGGATTTGATGATATAAGGAACATGGGCGTAAACAAAATGGTTTTCCGTCAAACTATTTGATAGCTTTCCAGGGTAGTGTTTTTGGATAAATTCCAAAAACTTCAACAAGTAAATGATTTGATGATCTCCCCAATACCCGATATAAGACCAAGGATCATGAGGTTCGATAATTTCCCAATCAAACCCGTCTTTGGTAACCCGATATGGGTTGTATCCGTCAAAGGTTGACGCGTTGAGAAATCTAAAGATCATCCCTTCAATAAAGGATGGATAGGCATGAGCAAGCGCCTCCCAGTTTTGGAAAATATCACGCCAGTTACCTTGGTAATCTAGAATTTTTGAACCGTCATTTTCATTTTGGGTATTGATCGAAAACCAGTTCCATGGACGACTCGGATCGCCATGACGACGACTAAATTTGAGAGGCAAGTATTCTGTGGCCAATCGTTTGATTGGAACGGAGGGAATTGAGCTAATATTGGTTGCCAATTGCCCCAGTGAAAACAGATCATCCAATTGATTGAGTTGATCTTGAAATTTTTCGAATTCCAATTTATTCGCTTGTTGGAGATAGGGAAGGAAATCCGCTTTTTCGATTTGATAATTGGTATCGAAAATTCCTCCACGCATGATATTAAACATGGTGTTAGAGAAGTGGCGCATGATGGTTCGCTTATCATTAGTAAGCTGTATCCCATCTGCTGATGCGCACAGTTGAATGAGTTTGTTGGTACCTTCCTGGATATCTTTATGAACTTGGTCTATAATATCGCCCTTGGCCATGGCTTGCGTTAGAGACCGAATGCCTATCATTGACTGGTTTACATCAGCCACAATATGCCATTCTTTGTTTTGAGACTCTTCTAGGGTGATTTTGTCAACCAAGAAATATGCCCCTTTTTCGCCTTTGTTTTCCCACTCTTCGGTAGGGTGTTGTCCTCGACGGAAACCTTCAAGTTGAAAAGAGGACAATAAATACGTTGGGTTGCTCAGACCGGATGACCAAACGGTCGTTGCTTTCAATGCTTCGCTTGGCTCTGCTCGGTCAACGATAATCGCGCTCAGAGCATAGATCCCCAAGGCGTATTCTTTTTCCAATTCACTTTTCTTATAAGCGTCAACAAGGTTACTCTTACTGTTTTGTAAATCGGCTTCAACCCCATAGGGAACCAGATTTTGGATTCCATCCAAAACATGGACAATCTTTTTGTTTTCTGATAGATTGCTCAATTTTGCACGGCGGACAAATCCAAATCGATTGCTCGAGCTCCATTGGTATTTGAATGAAAGCCCAAGGTCGTGATTGATTTGCTCAAAAATCACAACATTACCATACTCACTTTTATACAAATTGGTTTCGGTATTATAAACCGAGTCCGTGAGTACCGAAAAGGGTTCCCACAATAGAGATTTTCCCCCTTCTTCAACTCGTAAAATTGTTTTACTCCCAGTGGCTTCAGAAGTCTCTAAAA
>Ga0213865_10000333_pt1 | contig 32031 bp, 35 predicted proteins | sample PICome_6_FD_160100 | JGI IMG/M metagenome (GOLD analysis project Ga0213865, IMG submission 160100) | Coastal seawater microbial communities near Pivers Island, North Carolina, United States - PICO282 | ecosystem: Environmental > Aquatic > Marine > Coastal | place: USA: North Carolina...
CATCTCTCATAATATGTTCAACACTGCTAAAAGCTAAATCAATATGCGGTGTATAATGCATAGCTAAAAAAATACCTGACAGTATTTGGATAACTAATGAAATTCCTGCTAAAGAACCGAAACTCCATGCATAATTTAAGTTAATAGGTGTAGGGTAATGAATAACATGTTTATCTAAGATAGACACTAAATAATTTTTATTCCATCTCATGCTTTTAACCATATAATCAGACCAAGTATATCTAAAAAAAATTTTTTTTTTGTTTATAGCCATTAATGTTATATTTTTTTAGTTTCTGAATGTAAAAACGATTCTAATATTACATATAAAAAAGAATCTTTAAAAATGAAAAAATATTAGCATCGGAAAAAAACGCTACCATTGACAAATACATAATGGAAGTGCACTACTACATAATACTTATTACGTAGTGCTAATATCTAAACCTGGAAAGAATGGGATTTGAACCCATGGTATAATTAAATATCATACGTTGGTTTAGCAAACCAGTGCTTTAAACCGCTCAGCCATCTTTCCTAAATTTTATCAATAAAAACACACTTTTTATAAATAAAATACAAATTAAGTTAATTTTAAAACATATTTTTTACTTATATCTGTCTCATTAGATGCGACACTCCATGGTGTAATAAAATCAAAGGTTCTATATTCTTGAGCTAATTCAATAGACTCGCTAATAACTCTTTTAGAGGATTCACTATATTTAACTTCAACATAACCTGTTAAAGGAAAATCTTTTCGTAAAGGGTGTCCTTCAAAACCATAATCAGTTAAAAGACGTCTTAAATCTGGGTGATCTTTAAAAAAAACACCAAAAAGATCCCAAATCTCTCTTTCATACCAATTTGCTGCCGAGTAAATGTCTGAACACGAAGTAATACTTGTAGTCTCATTAACACGTACTTTAATTCTCATTCTTAAATTATAACAAACGCTTAATAAGTCATAAACAATATCAAACCGTTTATTTTTAAACGGGTAATCTACACCTGAAATACATGTTAAAATTTTAAATTGGGTTAATTGATGATTCTTAATAAAAAGCATGAAATCTTTTAAATGATAATGTTTAATAAGAATAATTAATTCGTTATTAAGCAAATAAATTTTTTCAACAGGAAAAACGTTTTGAATCGTTGTCATATGCTGCAACAATGTTTGTTTGTATATATAATTGTTCATTTTATAACTATTTCTTTTAAATAATAAGTAGTACCGGTCTCGAACCAATAACCTTCTCGTTGTAAGCGAGACGCTCTACCAATTGAGCTAATTACTTAGTAACATTTTACTGCACTTTAAATTTATTTCTATACCCAAACAACTCAATATTTTCTTTAATTATAGTATTATCATTATCCTGTTTTTTTATCCAAAGACTAGAATTATCTAAATTTATATTATAAACAACGTAATTTTTTAAATCTTTAAAACACACACTTTTTGAAAAAACAAAACAACCATTCGGTAAAATTAATATAGATTTTTGCGTTTTAAGTTTATTTGACATTTTAAAAAATTTTGTTACATAACTTTAATTAACTATCTGTCAACTTCTCCAAACACTATATCTTGTGTCCCAATAATGGTAACAACGTCAGCAATCATATGGCCTTTTGACATATGATCTAAAGCTTGTAAATGAGCAAAACCTGGAGCTTTGATTTTACATCTATAAGGCCGATTCGTACCATCAGAAATCAAGTAAACTCCAAATTCCCCTTTAGGAGCCTCAGTAGCTGTGTAAGTTTCACTAGCGGGTAAATAGATTCCTTGGGCATGTAATTTAAAGTGATGTATTAAAGATTCCATAGACTGTTTAATATCGTTTCGTTTAGGGGGAGTTACTTTTTTATCATCTGTTTTAATAATACCTTCAGGAATATTATTGATACATTGAAAAATAATTTTTAACGATTCTCTCATTTCGAAAATTCTGATTAAATATCTGTCATAACAATCCCCATTGCTGCCCGCAGGTATTGAAAAATTAACATCTTTATATATATCATAAGGTTGGCTTTTCCTTAAATCCCATTGAATACCAGATCCTCTTAACATAACACCACTAAAACCCCAATCAAATGCGTCAGCAGATGTTACATTACCAACATCTACTAATCTCTGTTTCCATATACGATTTTCTGTTAACATATCTTCAATTTCATTTAACCGTAAATTAAATTGTTCTGAAAAAATGTAAATATCGTTTAACATTCCTTTTGGTATATCCATATTAACACCTCCTGGTCGAAAATAAGCCGCATGCATTCTAGCACCTGAAACACGTTCGTAAAATTCCATTAACTTTTCACGTTCTTCAAATGCCCATAAAAAAGGAGTCATGGCGCCTACATCCATTGCATGGCAACCTACTGCTAACAAATGATTTAATATTCTAGTAAGTTCTGCAAATAAAACACGAATATACTGAGCTCGTTTAGGAACATGACATTTTAAAAGTTTTTCAACCGCTAGACAGTAAGTGTGCTCTTGAGACATCATTGACACATAATCTAATCTATCAAAATATGGTAAAGCTTGTAAATAAGTTTTATATTCAATTAATTTTTCTGTACCTCTATGTAATAATCCGATATGCGGATCTGCTCTTTCAACGAGCTCTCCATTTAATTCTAAAACTAATCTTAAAACACCATGCGCGGCAGGGTGCTGTGGCCCAAAATTTATAGTAAAATTTTTTATTTTTTTTTTTAACTGGCTTTTTTTAAGTTTCATATTTAATTGCTAAATAACAAAGTAATAAATAAACACTTTATATTTTTAAGTTATCTATCTTTAACGGGAATTGAACCCGTGTCTTTGCCGTGAAAGGGCAATGTCCTGACCGCTAGACGATAAAGACTTTATAATTCGAACATATTTTACATTTAATTTTAGCAGTAAATATACTCCACTAAAACCATAATACTAGCATTCATAGGCATTAAAAGTAATTCGGGATAAACACCGATATATAAAGTACATACTAATAAAGGTAATAGTATAAAAAATTCTCTCTTGTTAATATCAGTAAATTTAGACAAATATTGAGTTTTTAAATTACCGTAAGCAATTCGATTAAATACCCATAAAGAATAAGCACCTCCTAAAATCATACCTGTAGCCCCTATAAAAGATATAGTAGTATTAATGTTAAAGGCACCTATTAATAATAAAAATTCTCCTACAAAACTACTAGTACCAGGTAAACCTATATTTGCCATAGTAAAAACTAAAAATATTAAAACATAAATTGGCATAACATGAACTAAACCACCATAATATTTAACCATTCGAGTATGGTGTCTTTCATACACAATACCAATAATTAAGAATAATGCACTTGCCACAAACCCATGACTTAAACTTTGAAGCATAGCACCTTCTAAGCCAATATAATTAAAACTGAACAACCCTAAAACAACCAAATTCATGTGAGCTACTGATGTGTAAGCAATTATACGTTTGAAGTCAGACTGTCTTATTGCAGTAAAAGAAGTATATACTATAGCTAATGCAGCTAAACTGTACACTAAAGGTGTGAAATAAAAACTTGCGTTAGGAAATAAAGGTAAAGAGAATCTTATTAGACCATAAGTACCTAACTTAAGTAAAACTCCGGCTAAAATTACAGACCCAGCTGTAGGAGCTTCTACATGAGCTTCCGGTAACCAAATATGTACAGGTAACATAGGAACTTTAGTTGCAAACGAAGCGAAAAATGCTAACCATAAGAATTTTTGCTCTGTTAATGTTAATTTAATAGTTAATAATGTTTGATAATCGGTAGTACCCACTTGATTTAGTAAGTATAATAGTGCTAAAAGCATTAATACGGATCCTAAAAGAGTGTATAAAAAAAAGAAATATGCAGCTCTAATTTTCCGTTCCCTTGATCCCCAAACACCTATAATTAAAAACATGGGTATTAACACACTTTCAAATAATATGTAAAAAAGTAAAAGATCTAAAACACAAAAAACACTAATTAACAATAGATTTAAAAAAGTAAAAGATATTAAATATTCTTTTACATGACTATCTACGCTAGTCCAACTTGCTAATAAACATAACATAATCAAAAACGTAGTTAATATTATCAAAAATAAAGATATACCGTCTACCCCTACGCTGAAATTTAAATTTAAATCCGGCAACCATAAAATCCTATCTACAAATTGAAAATTAGGGTTAGAATTATCAAACCAAACCCATAAAAAAAGCGATAGTACGAAAGTTATTGCAGAAAATATCAATGCCGTTATTTTTAGAAATAAAACTTGACTAGACGGAATAATTATCAAAAAACAAACACCTAACAACGGTGTTATCATTAAAATTCGTAAAATATTTTCTGTATTTAACATGATTTTTGTAGTAATATTAAATTAGTATTTAAATTATAATACCAATGATTTATTATTAAGCTTAAGTAGATTTGAACTACTGACTTTACGCTTATCAGGCGTACACTCTTACCTACTGAGTTATAAGCTTGAAATTTTGTAATTTTATGCTATAAAAAATTAATTATTTTACTATTTTGTTGATGAAGAAGTTTTTTCGTATAGATAAAAGACAACACTAATAACAAAAACGATTATTAAACGGTAATCAAAAACATCGTGTAATAGAAACCAATATTGTTTTATAAAAATCAACCCAGTACTACCGATCAACATAAGTAAAGCGTAATGATACAAATAACCTGTTTGCATATTGTTTATTGAAAACGCTTGTTTATAGATAATTCTAGAGAGTCCCATAGGACCTAAAACTTCAATAATACCCCTATCAATAATCTTATAACTCACACGGTAACTGAAGTTTAACAATACTTGTATAATATACTCAGTATAAATTTTATCAAAAAACCACTTTTTATTTAAAAAGTTATAAAATTTCTTCCCAATAAAAGACAATTTTAATTTAAATAAAAACTGATTACTTACAGTGTAAAATACATACGCTAAAATAGTACCAGATAAACTAAAAACAACAGGCATTAATTTCCAAGATTGTGAAATAAATTCAGCATCTATTCTATTCATATTTTCAGGCCAAACATATATAGAGTTGCCCCAAAAATCAGTTCCTAAACCAATGATCATATCCTTAGTGTAAAAACCTATAAATATACTTGGTATAGATAAAATAAATAAAGGTATAATGATATTGTATGAAGAATCGTAAGCTTTGCTAATAACTGTTCTATAGCCATTAGGCTCAGATAAAAACGTTAGATACGCTAATCGGGTAGAATAAAAAGCTGTTAAAAATGCTGCAGCAGTTCCTAAAAAATAAGCAAATAACCCTTCAGCAGTATACTTACCAAAAGCAACTTCCAAAATGACATCTTTTGAATAAAAACCTGTTAAAAAAGGGAAACCTGTTAAAGCTAACGATCCTACAATCATTACAGAGTATGTAAAAGGCACTAAATTTTTTAACCCCCCCATTTTTCTCATATCTTGCTCATCTGCAACAGCGTGTATCACAGAACCTGCACCTAAAAATAATAAAGCTTTGAAAAAAGCGTGATTTGCTAAGTGAAAAACTCCTACAGCATAGTTAGAAAGACCACAAGCAAATATCATATAACCTAACTGACTACAAGTTGAATATGCAATTACTTTTTTTAAGTCATTTTGCAGTAATCCTGTAGTTGCTGCAAAAAAAGCAGTGCACGCACCAATTACTGTTATAAGTGTTAAAACAGACGGAGTGTGCTCAAATACAGCCGAACTTCGAGCTAATAAAAAAACACCTGCTGTAACCATTGTTGCTGCATGAATTAAAGCTGACACAGGTGTAGGTCCTTCCATAGCATCGGGAAGCCACGTATGTAATCCCAATTGAGCGGATTTACCCACAGCTCCTATGAATAATAAAACACCTATTACAGTAACAATATTTAAATCAAAAATTAAAAAATTGAAATTTTGGTTTATCAATAATGGGGTTATTGCAAATACAGTCGAATAATCTACAGCCTTATAGTGCACAAAAATTGTAAAAATACCAAGAGCCAAACCAAAATCACCTATTCTATTAACAATCATAGCTTTAATAGCGGCTTTATTTGCTTGAATTCGTGTAAACCAAAAATTAATTAATAAATAAGAACATAAGCCAACACCTTCCCAACCAACAAACAGCTGCACATAATTATCAGCAGTAACTAAAATTAACATGAAAAAGGTAAATAAAGACAAATAAGACATGAACCTAGACAGATGAGGGTCGTGAGACATATATTCAGAAGAATATAAATGCACTAAAGATGAGACAAAAGTTACTATACAACACATAAGAACAGTTAAACTGTCAAAAAGAAAACCCCAATCTACATTAAATAATTCTATATTAATCCAACACGAAAGTTTTATATAAACAGGACTTCCCGCAAACGCTACTTCATATAACGAAAAGAAAGATAGCAAAAATGTTAGAATTAAACAACTTACTGTTATTATAACCGATCCTTTTGGCCCTATAAATCTCCCAAACATACCGGAAGAAATAGACCCTATCAATGGAAGAAAAATTAAAAGTAAATACATAAAAAAATCGAAATTTGAAATTTAGTAACTATTAAAACCTTTAAAATTCAAATTATCAGCACGCAATAATTTAGAACACTTTATCATTACTTTAGAAAATTTACAGATGTTATCCTTTCCTCCAAGATAAAAATCATCCACTAAAAACATCAATTTAGTATTGAAGACTTTTTTAGAAGATAGTTGATAAGCAGAATAATTTATTCCACAACTTTTTCTGTTATTTGAAAAATAAGTGGATAAATTATTCAAGTTACTGCTAGGTAAAAAAAACGAACCTACAAATTGTTTTAAAGTAAAACTATCAAACAAACCTAAAGGTTTTAAACCCTTTTTATCTGTTTGAATATTTGTAAGGGTGTTTAAATAATGAGAAAATCCTCTCACAATTTGCCACGATGTTTTAGATTGTTTTCCCGGCTTTAAAATTTTGAAAGACTTGTTAATATTCCCTTTAGTATTGATATAAGTGTTTGAAGATTCAAAAAAATTTGTCGAAGGTAACTGATAGATAGTATTAGATAAATTTTTCTCCTTTAAAGTTAAAGGTGATTTATTATTTTGTTTGATTATTAATTTAAAGTTTTGGTTTATTTTATTTTGAATTAAACACGAATCTATATATTTAGAAATATGTGAATTATCTAAACTAGTATCAACACAATATAAACCATCGGAATCAATATAATCTGATTTACTAACAGGTTCACAAAGTTTTAAATAATTCAACCCAGCTTCATTAGATCCTGATGAAACTAAATTGCAGTTTAAACTTTTAACAGAGGAATAACTTTTTAAAGTTTCTAAAAAAAGTTTAACTCCTTCTGCATCACTACGTTTCGAAAATTCTGTACCTAAAAACATGACAGGATTTTCTGCTGTTTTTATAAGTTGACAGAAACGGTTAGTTCCTTCTGTTACTGTTTGGACATTACAAGTATTTAAACCGATATGTTCTACAGGAAAAGTATAATCTACCAATGATCCTAAAGAAACTAATTTAAATGATCCTTTTTTATAACGTTTCCTTAACAGTATGTTTAAAGAAGGGCTTTCATACCGTGAATTTAACCCTACTAAAATACTTAAATTAGATTCTTTAATCTTTTTTTTTAATTTAGTGTCTGTTAAAAAATTAGACTCTAAATCTGAATTTATATTTACCTGCTCAGTAGTTCTTAAAACAATAAAAGAGTATTTTTTTGTTAGTGCATGTAACGCACAAAGTAATTCAATACTTGTATTAGAATCTATTAATAACGTTATTTGTGTTGGTTTAAATTTTTGGGAATTTAAGTGCTCAAAAAAATAAATCGAATGGATAATATCTTTGAACAGTGATTCCCAAAAAATATTTGAGTTCAGAGTAGGTTGTGTTACAGACTTTGGTAAGTACGATTCTGAAAATAAACCATCAAAACTAAATCTTACTTTATCAGTGATCCATGAAGTATTATTTTCCTTATCGAAAGTCGGTAAAATCTTAACAATCATATTATTTTTAACAACAACATCTATATTATTATTAAACCCATCAAAAAAATCTATTGTTTTTAAAGTTTTTAATTCCCATGATCTACTTACAAACGGGTAAGGTTTTGCAGTTAACGCACCTACAGGACATAAATCAACAATATTACCTGACAATTCAGAATTGATACTTTTTTCAATATATGTACCAATTTCAGTTGACATACCTCTATTAAAAGTACCTAAAGTATCAACACCAGATATTTCTGAAGCAAATCTTACACAACGAGTACAGTGAATACATCTAGTCATAACAGTTTTTATAATAGGACCTAAATTTTTATCTTTAACAGTTCTTTTTAACGAGTAAAATCTTTTTTTATCAGAACCAAAAACTAAAGATTGGTCTTGTAAATCACATTCACCACCCTGATCACAAATAGGGCAATCTAAAGGATGATTTAATAACAAAAACTCTAAGGTACTCTCTCTCGCTTTTTTAACAAGAGGACTCTCCGTATAAATAACCATACCATTTATAATAGGAGTAGCACAAGAAATCAATGGTTTGGGGGAATTTTTCAATTCTACAACACACATTCTACAATTTCCCGCAATAGACAAACCTTCATGATAACAATATCTTGGTATTTCAATACCTACTTCTCGACAAGCTTCTAAAACAGAAACACGTTTTAGCATAGTAAACTCTTTATTATTTATAAAAATAGATAACATTTTATTTATAAGATGTAATTTTGAAATTATTAATGACTGTAGTACGTTATCATTTGATTAAAATTCATAAAAAAGCTATAGTGACACCACATGTAATTAATTTGCGGTTTATTCACAAGTTTTATTTGTAACGTATGGTAATTTATTTCAAGATGTTCTGGTGGTAAAGGCCATAAATTACTATCTAAAATGTTTGTTTCAATATCGTATGTACTAGACGGTGAAAGTTCAATTAAGTCACCTTTTTTTAAATTATACCTAAGATTTGTTTGTTTTCGACCATTTACATAAATATGTCCGTGTAAAATTAGTTGTCTGGCATCAGCTATAGAGGAAGCAAAAAAGGACCTAATCAAAATAACATCCAATCTTTGTTCCAAAATCTCTACCATAAAAGAGGATGGTTTATATGAAAAATTTTGAGAGTTTTTCTTTAACGACAATCTAACTACTGATTTAAGATATTTTTCCAATAAATGCCCGTAGTAAACATTGAACTTTTGTTTTAAACTTAAATTTAATTTGAATTTTCGATTATATCTTGCTAAATACTTTGAATTGAAGTATATTAGATGATCTTGTAAAATAAATGTTTTTCTTCTTCTAACTGCTCTTTTTGATTGTAAAACAAAATTAGACCATTTACTTTTTTTTAAACGATTTAATTTGTTTAAGTTATTTATCGGGTACCGTAATTTTAAAATTTTTTTGTACAAAGGTTTATTTTTTTTATTTACACTCATTATTTTCGTTTAGATTTTAAATCTTTTGTAAACAAAGAAATTATACATGAATATAAAAACTCAATACTTTTTTCTTTTTGAAACGACCCTACAATCTTATAAGTTTTACCTATTGTATTTTCATTTTTTTCTGCCCCCATCAATGAAATTATCGGGATATTCAATTTAACAGCTTCTTCTAAAAAATAAGGATCATAATTATGATTTAACACCACAATTAAATCAGGGGTTTTTATATTATCCATATGCAAAATTCCTTTAAATTTCTCTATGAAATTTGTGGGATTAGATTTTGAAAATAATTTCTTTTGATTAGACTTTAAATGATATAAAATATACTTTTTATTGCTTAAAAAACCGTTAATTTTGCAGTTTATGGGCAAAAAATGACTACCTTTAAGACTATATAAATCATTAAATTTTTTATTATTTACCTTTAAATCCCCTAAAAAAAGTATTTTTTTGTTTTGTCTACTAAAAGTATAGATTAATCTTAAAGCTTTTTTTAAAGATAATTCTATATACTTTAAATCAAAAATACAATAATTATTTTTAAAACCTTTCATAAAATTAAAATCAATTGTAAAGAATTGATTTTTACTTGGACCAATATTAATTTCTGTTTTTATTAAATTTTTTAAAAGTAAATTGTACTTTGTCCTTCTATTTAATTGTACTTTCATTCTTTATGTTTTTTTACCTTCTTTTAATACGACTCTCTCATTATCGTATAAAATACCTTTTCCTTTATAAGGTTCAGGTTTCTTAAGCGAACGTATCGCAGAGGTTAAAATAGTCAGTTCTTGTTCATTGTAACCTAATAAATATATTAAGTTGGGTTTAGGGCACTCTACATTTATATGTTTAGGTATTTTATAATATATATCATGACTATAACCTAATTTTAGAAACAGTATATCAGAATTTTTTTTTACTTTTTTAACTACTCGATACCCTATTCCAGCAAGTTTTAGTTTTTTTAAAATACCAATAGTAACACCTTTAATTAATTGTTTAATAATAGCAACTGTTGTTCCTTGAAAAGCTTTCATCTGTTTTTTTTCGTTAACCGATATTTTAGAAAAAGGTTTTCTACTTACATAAAGAAAATTTTCATTTTTAACATTAGAAAAAAAGCTAATTTTTATAGGCACTTTGATAGAATTTATTCCCAAAGGACCTAAAACAAATAAAGTTTTTTTCACTAAAATTATTGATGCCTCACTAGGAATTCTAATTAAATATCTTTTCAAATTGTCCATTATTTTATAATAACAAAAAGCTCGCCTCCCACACCATATTTTTTACAACTATTTAAAGATAGAATACCTTTTGATGTTGATAATATAGCCGTACCTATACTTAAATCAATTTTCCAAAGTTGCCTTAACGAAAAATACTTTCTAGTGCTGGGTTTAGAAATAAATTCCACTTTCTTGATTGCAGGTTGGTTGTTGTTATATTTTAGAAAAACAGAATATTTTGTTTTATTCAAAGTAGATCTTTTATATCCTAAAATATAACCTTCATCCCACAATACATTTAAAAAACTTATCAGTATTTTTTGGTTCGGCACTTGAATAATAGATTTTCTCGATTTTTGAGCATTAACAATGCTTGTAAACATATTCCATAAATTGTATTTCATTAACTTGTCCAAAGGCAGAATCGAACTGCCGACACAAGGATTTTCAGTCCTTTGCTCTACCTACTGAGCTACTTGAACGATGTTTCGTTTGATGTAAGTGATAATTTTAATTTATGAAACCGAAGCAGCTTTCACCATATAAATCCCAATTCATTAAATAAGTTAATGTAGACTTTTTAAAATATTTAATTTTATCTGGGTTGTATAGGTGTAATAAATTTAATTGCATTTTAGCATTCTCAAATTCCGCCTTAAAATAAATCTTAGTATCTAAAAATAACTCTTCTTTAACTTTTTTACAAAAAAAATTAAATTGTTTGTAACTGTAACAATATACGCAAATATTTAATGTATATATATTATATTTAAAATGTTCACCCGAAACACTATTTACATGCGGAGACCTGATAAAAGAAAAAGTTTTTTTTTGTAAGGATTTAGGTAATTGTTTTAATGAAACTAACTTGATTGTATTTTTATTTAATAGTAAAAATTTTTTAAATAAGTTAGCGTACTTTTTCAAAGATTTTTTATTACTTGAACGTAATTGTATAGTATAAAACATTAAGTTTTAAATTTCATTGAGTGTGCCGGGATTTGAACCCAGGACCTGTGGATTAAAAGTCCATTGCTCTACCACTGAGCTACACACTCTAATAACTTTTACATTTAATGTAGATTTATACTATCATTAAGATAAATACAAGTTAGGATAGTAAATACATATGCCTGTATTAAAGCTACACCTAACTCTAATCCTACAAGAAGTACAAGTACAAATAAAGGTATTACATGAGCAAAAAATAGTAAACCTCCTGCTGAAACCATACTCCAAGCAAATCCTGCAATTACTTTTAATAAAGTATGACCTGCCATCATATTTGCAAACAATCGAACACCTAAACTTATAGGCTTAAACATATACGAAACAAATTCAATAGGAACTAGTAATAAAGCTAAAAAAAATGAAGTGTTTGAAGGAATAAACAACGAGATCATATGTAATTTGTGCTCATTCCAACAAATAATGTTAACACCGATAAACACAGTTAAAGCTAACAAGAAAGTGACAATTAAATGACTAGTTACAGTAAAGCTATAAGGTATTAACCCGATTAAATTCGCAATTAATATGAAAGTAAATAATACAGATACAAAAGGAAAATATTTTTCTCCTTTAACTCCTAAATTATCAAATAATAATTGAGAAACAGTTTCATAAATAACTTCAATTAAAACTTGCCAACTACTGGGTATAATAAAAAAACTATTATCATCCGCGCTGATATACGATATTAATTGAATTAATGCACCAAGCATAATGACACAAATTAAAGAAGAGTTTGTGAAAGAAAAATCGAAACAAAAAACTTTTATAGAAAATAAAGATATGATTTGAAATTGATCTAATGGAGTTAAAAAAAACATTTTGATGTTACACGCTAGCTTTTTATTGTAAGGATTTTTTCGATTAAAATAGTATTTTTGATTCTATAATAAACGACTAATAAAGCTAAACCTATCGCAGACTCTGATGCTGCAACTGTTAATACAAAAATTGCAAAAATTTGACCTAAAATATCATCTAAATAAATAGAAAATATGACAAAATTTAAATTGATAGCTAACAAAATAAGTTCTATGGACATCAAAATAATAATTATATTTTTTCGATTGAATACTAAACCTAAAATACCAAAGAAAAAAATAAGTGTGTTTGTTATTAAAAAATAAGTTATATAATTAATCATCATTTTACAATTTTTCATGCGGTTAAAACTAAATTTTAAAAGCACGATATTCTATAAAGAATATATTATAGTGCGAATAAAATTAAAAACGCCATCATTAAAGAGAATAACGCAATAGCTTCAGTTAAAGCAAATCCTAAAATTGCTAATTTGAAAAGCTCGTCTCTTAAAGAAGGGTTTCTTGACACGCCAACAACTAAAGCACCGAAAACAGTACCAATACCAACACCTGCACCTGCAAGTCCGATAGTTGCTAAGCCTGCACCTAAAAATTTAGCTGCTTGTAATAACATTTAAAATTAATATTATTAAGTATATATTTTGAATTATTAAAAACTTTTATGTTTACGAAATATTTAATTATCGAAAATAAAATGTTGAGGTTTGTCTTAAAAAAAAAATTTAAAGGTTAATTTAAAAATTTAACTTTATTTGCGAAACTAATCTGCTAACTTTTTTACAGTTAATGGCACACAAACTTTGCAATCGATATTTTTTAATCTTCATTGATGGACTGAGTAAAGTTAATAACCTTTTGTTTTTTATATCTTGAACAATTGATATTTTACTGTATTTTTCAACGTTACTTTTTTTTACTACAACGTGTAGACTGTTTAAATGACACAATTTAACTTGCGACTTGTTCGATTCCATAACCAATGAACACCTGGAGGTTTTCTTAAAAGAAGTCATTATAAACTAACTATATTTTTATCTATATGTAACAGACGTTTTTATAGGCAATTTAGCCCCACCCGTTTTAAAAGCTGATTTAGCTAAACTTAAACTAATACCTTCTATTTCAAATAAAACGGTACCTCCGCCTACTTTAGCTACCCAATGATCTACAGCACCTTTACCTTTCCCCATTCTAACTTCTACAGGTTTTGAAGTTACTGGAGTATTCGGAAACATTCTTATCCAAATTTTACCCTGTCTTTTAATTCTTCTATTTATAGCTTGTCTTGCTGACTCGATTTGTCTACTAGTAATTCTTCCAGATTCGCAAGCTTTTAGTCCAACATTGCCGAAAGAAAGTTTTGAAGCTTTATAGTCCAAATTAGGTAATTTCCCTTTACGACATTTTTTATATTTAACTCTATTAGGTTGTAAAAACATTTTTAAGCATTCTCAGAAATCCATATTTTTACACCAAAACTTCCATATGGAGTATATGATGTGGATTCACTGTAATCTATACTTGCCTTTAAAGTTTGTATCGGGATTGATCCTATTGAAATTAATCTCTTTTTTGCACGTAATTTGCCATTAAAACGTCCTTTTATTATAATTTTAATCCCATTAACAGAAGATAATTCCGATTTTAGTAATAAATTTAAAGCCCGTCTAAGAAACGTTAATAAAAAAGTGTGACGTCTCATGTACCTAATTTGAATGGCAATAAAATCTGCCAATAATTTTGCTGACGATTTTGTTTTCAATACAATACGTAAAATATTTAAGAATTCTCTTAAATTTAAATTGTGTCTGTTATTCTTATACCTTCTTAACTGTAATAAAATCCTTTTAAAAATTTGAGATTCATATATTGTAAAAGCCCGTACAGATAAGCCTCGATTCATATTCTGAAATATAACATTAATTTTTACATTTTTATTTGTGAAAATATAAAAATTTTCTAGCAATTTAACTACGAATTTTTCTAATTTCCCGTTACTTTTTTCTTCTAAAGATACTTTTATACTCAAATCTTTGTTTATTTGTTTGATAGGCTTTAAAGTGGTTAAGTACGATAAAACAATTTCTAATTTATATTTAGAACGGTTAATTTTACAACTATGAATTAATAACCCGTTTAATTGAAAAAAACGATCTAGATAATTTCTTATCTGAACTTCTTCAAAAACATATAAAGAAATGTCTTCGTTTTTGTCCCAAAAATACTTAGAATTCCACCGATAATCTTTTAAATTAGATTTCAAAATTTTTAAACTTGTTTTTTTAGTCATTTTTTTTTCTTTTTAAAAGTAAACGGAACTCTTGTCCCACTAAATTCCCCAAACTTGTGGCCAACCATTTCTTCAGAAACTTTAAGTTTTAAGAACTTTTTTCCATTGTGTATATTAAATAAAAAACCTACATGACTAGGTATAATTACAGAATTTCTGCTAAAGATAGTAAGTATTTTTTTATTGAGTATAGAATTATTTTCGTTAACAAAAATTAAACTTTTATCTATATACGGACCTTTCCATTTTGATCTTCCCATAACTGAAATTTTTTATTATGTAATAACTTTAAATCGATTTTTCGATTTACTTGTTGAACCCCGATTAACTAATTTACCCCAAGGTGTTAAAGGTGATTTTCTTTTCGAAGTTTTTCCTTCACCACCGCCATGAGGGTGGTCTATTGGGTTCATTGCAACTCCCCTAACTGTTGGGCGTATATTTAACCACCTAGAACGACCGGCTTTCTTTTTTTCCTTTAAAAAATGGTCCGGGTTAGACAACTTTCCTAAAGTAGCTGAGCAACTTAAAGGTATCATAACAACTTTTCCAGAACTTAATTTAATTACAGCTGACTTTAAATTTTTCTCTATCAATTGAGAAAAAGTACCAGCTGCACGCGTAAAAATGCCTTTATTTTTGGGAGATATGTTTATATTATGTATAAAACTGCCGCTAGGTATTTCTTTTAACGATAAACGATGACCTAATTTCAATGAAGCGGATTTTCCCGTTTTGATAATATTACCCACTTTTAGTTTGTGGGGGGCTAATATATATGAATAATCTTTAGACAAAAAATCGTAAATAGAAGCAATTCTAGCTGTTCTATTAGGATCATACTCAATACTCATAATGATCCCTGTACTTTCTTTTAATTTCAAAAAATCTATAGCTCGATAGCGTTGTTTGTGACCTCCTCCTTTATGATACGAAGTGATTTTTCCTAAATTATTTCTTCCAGAATTATTTTTATCTCCTTTTATTTTGGTTTTTAAAACAGGATTATAAAAATATTTATTCAATAATTTATTAAGATTATTTGATCTAGTTAATATAATATTTTTAAATAACATTTAAAAAAATAACAGTAAGATCGTTATAGATGTTGGGACGACTCTTCCTTACATGAAATTGTGAGAAAACATCTTTATAATCAAACAATAAAAAATTTAGAATCTCTAAAACAAAAAAACCTTTGTTACGCAGTGTATTCTAAAAATAATACAGACTCGACTTTAGTAACTACGCAATTAGTTGACGCAATATTTAATATTTATTTATCAAATTCTAACATAATAATTAACTTAACAAATTTAAAAGGAAACACTATATTAAAAAGCTCCTCAGGACTTGTTTACTACAAAGGCAGGGAAAAAAGAAGAAAATATGCGCTGATCAATGTTATAAAAACTATTATTGATCAATCTTCTAGCCTGAACATCAAAACAATTGCTTTACATTTTAAAGGATTAAAACGGTACAGGTCATTAATAATAAATTTACTGAAAAAAAGATTTTCTTTAATTTTAGTAACACATTACTATACATTACCTCACAACGGATGTAGACCTAAAAAACAAAGACGATTGTAATTAAACATAATTATTTGTTTTCAGAAAAGATGACTGAGCGGCTAAAGGTGGCAGACTGTAAATCTGTTGGGATCCCCCATCGTAGGTTCAAATCCTACTCTTTTCATAAATAAATGTATTTCGGAATATAACGCAGCCTGGTTAGCGTGCCTGTTTTGGGAACAGGAAGTCATGTGTTCAAATCACATTATTCCGAAGTTTAATTTAAATTTTATTTATCTTATATCTATAAAGAAGATTGTCTAATGTATAAAAGGGAAATTTAATAGAATTTAAAGCGGTAGTATATTTAAACTGACTTTTTAATGATCCTAACCTATCAACTTGACCTTTTACATAAAATTTATTCTTAACGTTAACAGCCAAAAAACTCATTTTTTCGGAAAATTCTAAAACCTGTTTCATAGAAACATCTTTGTTTTTTTTTAGAAAAACAAAGATAATAGGTCCGTTAATTAAAAACAAATTATGTTTAAAAATACTTTTTCCTATCTTTTTTTTTGTAATTGTATTATACACTCTGTAATAAGTCATATCGTTTTTATAAAACTTTTGCTCTATTTTAGTCCAATCAAAATTATTTAGAGTAGGGCAAAAGTATAAAAAAACATATTTATTTGATTTTAAAAGCTTGCCTGCTTTAAAATGCATATAATTTTTTAGTTCAAATTTCATTACACTAAGCTTAGTAGGACTTGAACCTACGACAAAACCGTTATGAGCGGTACGTTCTACCACTGAACTATAAGCTTGAATTAATTATTCACATTAAAATATAGACACCTTAATTTATGAACATAAGTTTAAGTCAATTATTATTATTACTTTTTATAGCATTATTATTGTTTGGTGATCTTAAATCTTTAAGTAAAAAATTTAAGACTAACAAGAGTGATGGTATTAAAAAAAACAGGAAAAAAGGGAGTTGAACCCTTGACCTTTGGTTTTGGAAACCACTGTTCTACCACTGAACTATTCTCCTTTAAAGCAACGCTCGATGTCAAAATACTTGTATGAAATAAAAAATAGAATATTTATCCTAGTACTTGCTTGGGTGAGTTCGTTATGTACCTGCTATTTTTATAAAGAAGTTATATTGTATATACTGTTAAAACCAAGTTTTTATGAACCCAAAACTGACAATCTGTATTTTATATACACTAATTTGACGGAATTATTCTCAACTTATTTAGATATAACATTTTTTGTAAGTAACCATGTTTTGGGATTACTTTTAGTTTTTCAGATTTATTCCTTTTTAAAACCTAGCTTATACAAACATGAATCTAATCTGATAAAACAAATTTTCATACAACTTCTAGTTGTGTTGTTAATATCAGCCACTGTAACTTATTGCGTAATAATTCCGTACAGCTGGGACTTTTTTATAAATTTTGAAAAAAATAAATCAAACAATGTTATAAGCCTGCATTTTGAGGCAAAACTAATTGAATATTTACATTTTTTTTTTAAAGCATATTTTTTGTGTACTATGACTAGTATGTTATTTTGTTTACTATTTTATTACACAAATACTATTTATTATTACACATTATATATAAAAAAATATCGTAAAATAATTTATTTTTTAATTTTTTTATGGTCAACGACCTTAACACCTCCTGATTTAACAAGCCTTTTATTACTTAGTTTTTTTATTATACTTAATTACGAAATAATGGTTTTTTTTATACTACTTAAAAACAATTATTTTAAACAATACCTAAATTAGATTTTTTAAGAAGGCAAACAATTAAAACAAATTAAAAATGACGCGGTAAGTATTAAATAACCTAAGGATATAGGTAAAAAGCATTTCCAACCTAAAAACATTAATTGATCATATCTGTATCGAGGTAATGCCGCTCTTGCCCAAATAAAAAAAATAACCCCTAAAATAATTTTTAAACTAAACCATAATCCCCCAGGTATAAGATTAAAAGGTAAATAATCTACCACGGGTAACCAACCGCCTAAAAACAAAATAGCGGTGAAAGCACTCATTAATAACATATTTGCATATTCACCTAAAAAAAATAAAGCAAAAGTCATCGCTGAATACTCTACATTATAACCAGAAACTAATTCCGCTTCTGCTTCAGGTAAATCAAAAGGATGTCGATTTGTTTCCGCTAATGCCGAAACAATGAATAATAAAAAAACAGGAAATAATGGAACTATATACCACGAATATTTTTGCATACAAACTACTTGGGTTAAATTAAATGAACCTGCGCATAGTGATACGGTAATAATAATAAAACCAATAGAAACTTCATAGGAAATCATTTGAGCAGCCGATCGTAATGCCCCTAAAAACGGGTATTTTGAATTACTAGACCACCCAGCGATAACAATACCATAAACGCTTAAACCAGATACAGCAAACAAATAAAGAATACCTAGATTTATGTTTGATAACACGGTATAATTTGAAAAAGGTATTACAGCCCACCCAATTAAACTTAAAACAAAAGTTAATAAAGGAGCTAATAGAAATACTTGACTATCAGAATTACTTGGTAATATAGTTTCTTTAACAAATAATTTTAAACCATCAGCCAAAGGCTGTAACAATCCTAAATAACCTACTACATTAGGCCCTTTTCTTCGTTGTATAATACCCATTATTTTTCGTTCAGCAAGAGTAAAATAAGCCACTGAAATTAAAAGAGGCACTACTATTATTAAAATTTTTAAGATAACATTTATTATTGAAGCTATAATCATATAATCAATTATTTTTCACTTATAAAAGCTAAAGACGGACTCGAACCGTCATTAAAAGATTTGCAATCTTATACATTAACCAATTATGTTATTTAGCCTTAAATATTGTTGAAAGGATAAGGTGGGATTCGAACCCACGGTATTTTTAAATACAATAGTTTTCAAAACTACCGCCTTAAGCCACTCGACCACTAATCCAAAATTAATTGCACATTACATCTATTTTGGTATAAATCTAAAACTTAGAGTAAATGTTTTATGAGCTATGTAAAAAAGAAAGGTATTATATTTACTTAATTATTAATCATTTTAATTATGATAGATTCCCGTTTATATAACAGTATTTTTGTAGAAGCCACTTAAGTTGTAACATTAGGTTTAGGGCTGTAAAAAATAAGTGAATATTATAATTATATTACAGCGAAAGAAGGGATTCGAACCCTCATCTTTAACCATGGCAAGGTTACACTCTACCAATTGAGTTACATTCGCTTTTGCTTTAAAAATAATTTTAACTTGAGACAGGAAATCTAAAAGATTTCAATAAAAAAAAAGTTTTTGTGTAACTGGTTGAATCAGTAATAAGAGAAACTTCTAAAGACTTAATGTTCTTGAAAAATTTATAATGAGGTTCTAATTCTACTAAATTAAAGACCTTTTTTATTTTAAAATCGACACTCTTTTTTTTTTTTACAAATTCAAAATCTAGACCATCAAATTGTTTTATAGATGGAAGTATTTGATTAAACAATTTTTCTAGGAAAAAAAAACATTGACTTTTTTTCAATTGTACTTTACAACCAACAGGGGAACCCTTTCTTATTTTTATAGAAATGTTAGTGGTCTTAGATTTAGTAATCTCCCCTTTTTTTAATGTTAGTAATTCTAATGCTAATAGAGATATAAGTATAGTTTTAAAATCAGTACTTTTACAATTAAAATTCAACATGAATTTTTTTATTTTAGGGATATCCTGAGTATTTGTCAAATAAAATTTATTTAAAAAATCATATTTTATAATATTTCTGTAATGATTCTGAATAAAATGCATTTTCATGTTACTATAAAATTAAATAAAACCAGCAGCTAAACTAGCGACTTTCATCAATTTATTTTTTCGCAATTCTATTGGTAATGGTCCCAGAATTCTTGTAGCTAAAGATTTTTCTTGTTTATTTATTAATGTGACTACATTTTCATCAAAGAAAAATCTTGAACCATCTTTTCGTTTCCCATTTTTTTTTGTCCGCAAAATTATAGCAGAAAGAACTTCTCCTTTTTTAACTTTAGAAGTTACTTTAAATTTATTTCTTAATTCTCGCACGGACACTATAACTCTATCACCTATAAAAGCTGATTTACGTTTATAACCTCCTAACACTTTTATGCATTTTACAGTTTTTGCACCTGAATTATCCACTACTTTTAATAACGTTTGTTGTTGAATCATTTTCTAATATATATTATAAAAAAATTGTACTGTTAGATAACGGATACTCTCCGCAAATAACATTTATAGCTCAATTGGATAGAGCGTCGGATTTCGGTCCCGAAGGTTTTAGGTTCAACTCCTAATAAATGTAAATTAGAACCAACGATAATGAGCAAACGATTTGTTAATTTGAGCTAATTGATAAAACTCTTTTTTTTTTTCTAGACAAACGCTTTTTCCAAAATACTTTAAATTATAAGTACTTGACTTAAGAAGCTCTTTAGAGATTCTCTGAGAAATAGAGTTGTTAGACATACTTTTAGATGTTTTTGTAATTGATTTTATAGCAAACCTTGTTCTTGCTTTAAAGTTGAAAAAATAAGGCATCTGAAAATTTCTACGCTTTCGTCTAGCACTTCTTACATGCACAAACGGAGCCGTATTTATAATTGATGACTTTATAAGATCATTAAAATTAATCTTTCTAAAACTATCATTGGATAAAGACTTAAAACATTTAACTAATATTTTTTCTGACATATGTTTATTACCATTCGACATAATAGCATTTATCCATTTAGATTTTAAGGTATTTTTTTGTTTTGTTTTCAACATTTTATCTCTATCTTTCTATTTTTTTAGTCCCATATTTTGATCTAGCAGTTTTTCTAGACTTTAAACCCGCAAAATCGTACTTGCCTCGCACTAAATGATATTTTATGCCTGGAAGATCTTTAACTCTACCACCTCTAATAAGAACAGTAGAATAATCTTGTAAGTTGTGTCCCTCACCCGGGATATAAGCATTTACTTTTATATTGTTCGACAACCTTAAACGAGCCAATTTTCTTATAGCAGAATTTGGTTTTTTTGGGGTTCTTGTAAACACTTTAATACACAATCCTTTTTTTTGTGGGCAATAAGTTAAAGCAGGGGTTTTATTTTGTTTAATTTTTTTTTTTCTTTTATTATTACATAATTGGTTTATAGTAGGCATTTCGATATAATAAAATTACATTTAGAATAATTTCTTACCAAAGAGGGGACTTGAACCCCTACTCTACAATTAAAGAACTAGAACCTAAACCTAGCATGTCTACCAATTCCATCACTTTGGCAAAAAACATTGCATTTACTCATTATCGGACTTGAACCGATACTCTTTAAGTAGAATCAAATTTTAAGTCTGACGTGTCTACCAATTCCACCAAACGAGCTTACTAAAAAAATATTAAAATAGAACACATTATGCCTCAATTCGACATACTTACTTTAGGATCACAAACTTTTTGGGTAGGTCTTTCTACAGCATTTTTATATTACTACTGTATGAAAACTATCCTACCTTTATATGTTAGTGTTAAAAAAACTCGTGTTAAAAAATTAAAAAAAAACTACGATGAAATTATAAATTTTGAAGCAAAACTTAAAGAAAAAAACTCTATATTGGTTAACAAAAATGTAGAATTTCTATCTTAAGAATTTATCGTTTTTAGTTTATTTATTAGATATATTTTGTTAGTTTACGAACCTAAACTACCCCACCAATACACAGTTACGAATAAAAATAACCAAACTACATCAACAAAATGCCAGTACCAAGCAGCAGCTTCAAATCCAAAATGATGTTCTTTAGTAAAGTGGTTATATACTAACCTAATAGTACAGACTAATAAAAAACATGTACCTATAAAAACATGAAATCCATGAAAACCTGTTGTCATGTAAAAACATGAACCATAAACACTATCAGAAATAGTAAAACTTGCTTCTAAATATTCAAAGACTTGAACGGCTGTAAATAAAACCGCTAAAAATAGTGTCGCTAACAACCCTCTAACAGCTTCTTCTTTATCTCCTAAAATAATAGCATAATGAGCCCAAGTTACTGTAACTCCAGAAGTCAGCAGATAAAATGTATTTGATAAAGGTATTCCTGCCGCTGAAATTGTGTTAATAGCTTCAGGAGGCCATACTCCACCTATTTGAAAAACGGGTGATAAACTAGAATGAAAAAAAGCCCAAAAAAAAGCAAAGAAAAACATTACTTCAGATACAATGAAAAGGATCATTCCCAATCGTAACCCTTTTTGTACTTCAACAGTATGCTGGCCTTCAAAAGTACCTTCTCGCACTATATCACGCCACCAAGTAAACATAACGTACAATGTAATAAAAAAACCTGTTAAAAATAACCTAGATCCGCCAGAGTATTTATGCATGTATAAAACTCCACCAGACGTCATGGCGAAAGCACCAATAGAAGCTACTAAAGGCCAAGGACTGGGGTCCACTAAATGAAAAGGATGTTTTTGTGTACTTTCTTTTTTTATCATATTTTTAAGATAAAAAGAATTTTTAATATTTTTTGCGTATAAAGTTTTCATTAAAAGAAAAAGTAACCTCTAATTTTTACAAACATAAAAAATCAAATCGTTAGAGCTTACATTTTTTCAATTGACAAACATGGAATCGAACCATTACGTTTAATTAAATACCATTCCAACAAATAGATTTGTCACATAATTTAAATAATCTTATAACATACTAAAGAAATTAAGTTAGGGTCAATAAACAGATAGATAAACATTAAAAAAGTAAACATGATTATACCTGCTTTACTATAATCAATATTATCATATAATTTTAAATTAACTATTTTCTCAAAATAAACGGATTTAATAACTCTCAAATAATAAAAAGTAGATATTACACTAATTAAAATCGACATTAATGCCAAGAAAAATAATGAAGAATCCAGTGCACATAAGAAAACAATTGTTTTAGCATAAAAACCTACTAAAGGAGGTATTCCTGCTAAAGACAAAAATGCGGTGGAAAAAGTAATAGCTAAGATCGGATTTAAAACACTGATATAAGTTAAATCAGATAAATGTTTACTAGTTTTTTTGTAAACATACTTTTTTAAATTTAAAGACATGAAAATTGTCCAAATACACAGACTGGTCAGAACATAAATAATTAAATAAAAAAACAAAGCTTGAATACCGTCACTAGTTAAGGCACTAAATGCTATCAGCATAAAACCTACATGACTTATAGAACTATACGCAACTAAACTTTTTATTTTTCTTTGCATTAATGCGCCTAAAGATCCTACAAAAACCGAACAAATCGCTACCGCACTTATTAATTCTACGTACGAACATGTGTAATCGTAAAAAGTCATGTAAAAAATTCTTACAAATATTACTAAAATACTTAATTTAGGTAATAAAGCAAAAAAAATTGTAGAGTTAGAAGGAGAACCTTCATAAATGTCTGGAGACCATAAATGAAATGGTGCAGCAGACATTTTAAAGAATAATCCGACTAAAATAAACATTAAAGCAACATCTAATAAACCATTTTCATCATAACTCGTATTTAAAACAAATTTAGATATATCTTCAAAATTAGTTAATCCTGTATAACCATATGCTAAAGAAAAACCAAATAACAAAAATCCGGAAGACAAAGATCCTAAAATAAAATATTTAATCCCAGATTCGGTCGAAAAAGTTGAGTCTTTTTTGTAACCAGCCATAACATAAAACGCTAAACTTTGCAATTCAATAGCTAAATAAACTGATATTAAATCGCACGATGAGCATAACAATAGTAAACCTTCTAAAGATAAAAGGAAAATTATTATATATTCAAAAGAAGTCATTTTTTGGTGATTTGAATAGTTTTCGGTTATCCATATTCCTACAATAGAAGCTGACAACAATATCAGTTTAATCTCTGTACTTAAATTATCTTTAACAATAGAATTTGTAAATGAAAAATTATCAGAAGCAAAATAAGTATTGTAGATGAAAACAATATCAAATAATAAAATCAAAATAGCTAATTTTGAAATTGAAGTGGTAATTAAAGGGTAATTTTTGTTCTGGTTGCTCACAATTGCAGAACCGAAAAGTATTAAACTAATTACAGAAGCTCCCAAAAAGAGTTCAGGTATGATTAAGGTAATATTCTTAAATGAATTATATTCCATATTATTATTATTAAATTTATTTTAAAACCGATTATATTTTTTAGCTGTTTTAGAGTTGGTTTTTGTTCTTTGACCTCGAACAGGAAAACCTTTATATTTCCTTATACCTTTATAAGATTTTATATCTAGAAGACGCTTATTATCAAATTTTATTTTTCTTTTTAAATCAGAATTGATATTTAAAAAAGAATTGTCATATATTAAATTAACTATACTTTTTTTTTGGGAATTAGAAATCTCATAAACTTTAATATCTTTAGAAAAACCTAATTTTTTACAAAACAATTCCGATTGTTTTAATCCTATACCGTATACTTCAGACAAAGCTAAAAATAACGGTTTATCATTTGTTAAATCTGTTTCTAATAAATAAACCATTTACAATTCAAAAATTTACCAAATATTTTTTTTTAGGCCAGAAAAAATACCTTTGCCTGCTAATTTTTTAAACATGATACGAGAAATTCGTAAACGACTGTTTATTCCTGTCGATCGATTTGTCAAAATACATTTATTTTTTATTTTAGTTTTAGATCCGTTTTTCATAAATTCAAATAATAGTAAAGCTGCGTTCCATCTAATACTTGCAACCAATTTTTCGTTATAAAAAATACTTTTTAAAATAAGTTGATTATTTTCATTTAAATACGCAACTTTTCTCTTTTTTTTTTCTTTTTTTAAAACACTCATTTTGCGAAAAAGACGGGACTTGAACCCGCGCTCTTTGACGTGACAGGCCAACACTTTAACCAACTAAGCTACTTTTCCTAACATCAAGAAATTTAAACATACTTACGAGTTATTTGTTTTGAAATAATCTGTTTTTTAACATTTAATGAAGAAATATTTGTTAAACAAACTGAACAAATAACTGCTAACAATAAAATCAATCCGGCTATTAAGAATTCTAAAATATAATTGGTGTATAATATTTGACCTAATAACTCGATATCCGTAATAGTATCAAGAGTTTTGTAACAATTCAAATAAGGGTTACCCATAATACTGTTCTCATAAGGATTGAATTGAAAATTTTCTATGATATTTAAAACAATTTCTATTAAAAAAACAAAACTTAATACGAACCCTACAGGAATGTATTTCAAAATATTTTTTTTAAAATTTGTTATTTTTACATCTAGCATCATAACAACAAATAAAAATAAAATAGCAATCGCCCCTACATAAACTACGATAAACATTAAAGATATGAACTCCACTTCTAATAAAAATAATAAACCTGCTGAATTTATAAAAGTAAGTACTAAAAATAAAACAGAATAGATAGGGTTATTTACTGTTATAACAAGTAAAGAGCTTAAAATACACATAAAAGTACAGAAATAGTATAAAGTTGTTGTAATCATTTATATTTATTGTTTATAGATAAAATTTATAATAAAAACACTTTATAGGATTCGAACCTATGTCCGTCAGCTTAGAAGGCTGCTGCTCTATCCAACTGAGCTAAAAGTGCCTCTTTACAGAATATCAAAACTTAGTCCCACTCTAAAGCTTTTAAAAACCAAACATAAGCAAAACCAATACCCAATTCAATTATAAAGTCCATCATAGCACAGAAACCTACGCTATTTATGTTACTTAAAGATACAGACCAAGGAAATAAATACATAGCCTCTACATCAAAAACAATGAATAAGATCGCTATTAAATAAAATTTTACATCAAATTTATGTCGAGCATCTTCATAAGGCTCAAACCCACACTCGTATGTTGATAATTTTTCAGTTTCAGGGTTCTGAAACACTAACATATACGATAAAAATAATATAAGAGTACCTAATGCAATCGCAATAGACAGAAATAGTAAAATTGAAAAAAATTCATTGTGAAAAAATGATAACATAAATTTATTTTTTACAATTAAAAAATCGTTTCCATTAATTTTACATAATTCCAATTCCATTAAAGTATTCATATTTTTATCATTAAGATTATTAGACCCTTCTATTATTTTTTTTTTTTAATTAATGAAAAGAATACATTCTAACCAATCTTTCTTAATTACTGAATCCATTATATTTTATTATTTTTATTTTCAAAGTTATATAAAGATTAGTACTTGTTAGCTTAAAATTTTACAATTCTTTTACATCAAGCCTATCCAATGTATTAGTCTAATACATCTTTTAAAGAAAATTTTTTTCAAGACTAGTTTCTTGCTTAGATGCTTTCAGCAATTATCTATTATAAATGTAGCTACTCGGCTGTGCTAATAGGTTTAACAACCGATCCACCATTGATTTATTTTTCCCGGTCCTCTCGTACTAGGGTTTAGTTCTTTCAATTTTCTTGCACCTACGGTAGATAGGGACCAAACTGTCTCACGACGTTCTGAACTCAGATCATGTACCACCTTACTTGGCGAACAGCCAAACCCTTGGAATCACTTACAATTCCAGGATGTGATAATCCAACATCGAGGTGCCAAACCACTCCGTCGATAGGGTCTCTAGGGAGTGATTAGCCTGTTATCCCCGGCGTACCTTTTATTCGTTGAGCGATGATCTTTCCACTAAGAATCACCGGATCACTATAACCGACTTGCGTCCTTGTTCGATTTGTCAATCTTACAATCAGGCAAATATATACTATTATGCTCTAAATTCGCGATATAATCGAATTGAATTTACCATTGCACGCCTCCGTTACTCTTTAGGAGGCGACCGCCCCAGTCAAACTACCCATTATACATTTGTCTTTAATTTAATTAGTAATAAAAATTTTAAAGAGTAGTATTTCACTGGTGTTTACATTATTTACTTTCGTAAAAACATCTTAAACTTCTACTTATGCTATACAAAAAAAAATTTATTACAATGCATAATTATAGTAAAGGTGCACGGGGTCTTTCCGTCTAGCCGCAGGTATTCCGCATCTTCACGGAAAGTTCAATTTCACTGAGATTGTGTTGGAGACAGTAGGACAGTCGTTACGCCATTCATGCGGGACACCAATTAAATGCCAAGGAATTTCGCTACCTTTGGACCGTCAGAGTTACAGCCGCCGTTTACTGGGAATTCTTTTTAAAGCAAATACTTTAAAAGTTAGTCTTGCAGCACTGGGCAGGCGTCAGTCTCTATACATCTTTTTACAAATTTGCAGAGACCTGTGTTTTTGATAAACAGTCGCTGTCCTCGATTTTGTGTCAGCTTAGAAAGGTTTCCCAAAAAAAGCTACTCCTTCTCCCGAAGTTACGGAGTCATTTTGCCGAGTTCCTTCAACACAATTAACTCAAGCGCCTTAATTTACTAAATTTGTTTACCTGTGTCGGTTTACAGTACGGTTTTTATTTAATATACGATTAAAGCTATTTCTTGAAAATAATAAAAAACAATTATTCATACCATACAATAATTATCAAATTTAAATTCTGTCACTTTAACCTTAACAAATAATATATTAGATTATTAACCCATTAAACTTAACATTCGTATAATTCTTAGGGACCGATTTTATTTATTTAAAGATAATTCTTTAACTTAAGGAGGATTAACCTTCCCTTATAAACCTTAAACTTAAGGCGACAACGTTTCTCACGTTGTTTATCGTTACTCATATCAACATTCTCACTTCTGATATTTCCAATATATATAACTATATACCTTCATTAATTAACAGAACGTTCTGCTACCATTACGATTTTAACGTAATCTACCGTTTCGGTAAGTAATAATTTAAGTCCTTATACATTTTTGACACAAAAAAACTATACTCGTGAGCTGTTACGCTTTCTTTAAAGGATGGCTGCTTCCAAGCCTACCTACCAGTTGTTTAAATTTTTTTATAATCTTTCTCACTTAATTATTCTTAGGGACCTTAACGTGTAGTCTGGGCTGTTTCCCTCTTGACATATGGATCTTAGCACCCATAGTCTGTCTGCTTAAATTCTTATATATTATATTCGGAGTTTCATTAAATTCAGTAAAACGTTAAGTCCCCCTAGTTTATTGAGTGCTCTACCCTATTATACAGTTATTTAAACGCTCTACTTAAATAGATTTCGCAGAAAACCAGCTATCTCTAAGTTTGATTGGCCTTTCACCCCTAACCACAAATCATCCCAGTATTTTTCCACAGACACGGGTTCGGTCTTCCAACAAGCGTTACCGCTAAAATTTTCAACCTGTTCATGGTTAGCTCACTTAGTTTCGGGTTTTATTTCAGAGACTCTTACATAATTTTAAATTCAATTTCTTTACGCCTACATTTAAATTCAATTTAAGCTTGCCACTAAAATAAACTCGTTGATTCATTATACAACAGGCACGTTGTTACTTTTGTTAAGCTTCAACTGATTGTCAGCGTTAAGTTTCAGGTTCTATTTCAAATTCTAAAATTCTTTTTCACCTTTCCCTTACGGTACTTTTTTGCTATAAATCATCAAATTTTACTTTTAAGACTTTGAGGGTGGTACCCCAATATTCAAACAAAACTTGCGTGTTTTATTTTACTTTAAACATTTAAACTATTTTCACAGACATATATATTTTACAGGGCTATCACGTTTATTACCTTCTATGGCATTCTTTAATATATTCAAAATATATTAAAAATAGTTTAATCAAGTCTATACAAATGTTTTCGTTCGCCACTACTAACATTATCTCGGTTGATTTTTTTTTTAGTTACTTAGATGGTTCAATTCACTAAAACTTTTTTAACTATAATAATCTTGTTAATAAACAAGTATTACATAATAAATTCTTAATTTTATAAAGATCGGTTTACCGATACGGACACTTACAACTCTCAGCATTCTTAAACACTCGTTGTAAAATTTCGTTATAGTAACGTCCGTAATATTTTTGATGTTTAGGCATCCGCTTAACGCTTTTTATAACTTTAAAATATTTAATTTTGTCATAAATTCTAAACGAATAAAATAACAGATTAACGAAAGAGAGATTTGAACTCACGACATTTGGATTATGATTCCAACGTTCTAACCAACTGAACTATTTCGCTTTAAAATGTCTAGTTAAATTTTTTAAAAACATTATTATTATCCAGCTGCACGTTCCCGTACAGCTACCTTGTTACGACTTCATACAAGTTACTTACTTCTCAATCAATAATTCAATAATAAATTTATTAAAAATACTAAATATTGCATAAATAAAAGACATTAAATTATTTTCAAGTAAAATAAATTCCCTGCATGTGACGGGCGGTGTGTACAAGGCCAGAGTACAAATTCACCGCAACATTCTGATTTGCGATTACTAGTGATTCCAACTTCATGTAGACGAGTTGCAGTCTACAATCCGAACTGAGAAAAGTTTTAGGGATTAACAGAAACTTTCATTTTAGTTACTCTTTGTAATTTTCATTGTAGCACGTGTGTAGCCCAGTTTATAAAGGCCACAGTGACTTGGCGTTATTCTCACCTTCCTTTTACTTATCGTAAACAGTATCTTTAAAAGCCAACATTTAAATAAAAACTTATGTAAAATCGTTATTTATTTAGCCTACTAAATTTAAAGAGAAGAGTTGCGCTCGTTAAAGGAATTAACCAAAAATCTCACGACACGAGCTGACGACAGTCGTGCAACACCTGTATTAGAAATTAAATAATACTAATAATCAAAAACTGGTAAGGTTTCGCGCGTATTATCGCATTAAACCACATGCTCCACCACTTGTATAGGCCCCCGTCAATTCCTTTGAGTTCCAACCTTGCGATTATACTCCTCAGGCGGAATGCTTAACGTGTTAACTTTAAAATCCCAAAATAAATTTTAGAATTTTAGCATTCAGTGTTTACGGCGTAGACTACCAGGGTATCTAATCCTGTTTGCTACCTACGCTTTCGTTCCTCAACGTCAGTTATTGCTAAAGAGTCGCTTTCGCTTCTGATATTCCTCCATAGATCTACAAATGCCACCTCTACTTATGAAATTCTACTCTTCTGCATAAAACTCTAGTAAAATAGTTTTAATTAGGATTAATTAAAGTTAAGCTTTAATCTTTTTTAATTAACTTATAATACCGTCTACGAACCCTTTACGCCCAGTTATTCCGAATAACGCTCGCCCCTCCCGTATTACCGCGGCTGCTGGCACGAGATTAGCCGGGACTAATTCTTTAAATAATGTCATTATCATTTTTAATGAAAGAACTTTACAACCAAAAAAAGCTGTCTTCATTCAAGTAATATTGCTGGATCAAACTTTCGTTCATTGTCCAATATTCCTCACTGCTGGCTAATATTAGCCTGGACCTTGTCTCAGTTCCAGTGTGATTGATCATCCTCTAAGATCAATTAAAGATCATCGGCTTGATAATTATTTAATCATCAACTACCTAATCTTATGCAAATTTATCTTTTAGCGATATTAAAGATATCTTTTTTTGATTTCAAATTATATAGTATTTACAAAATAATACATTTTATCCCATAATAATTAATAAAGTTATTATTAGAGTTTTGCTTATCCTATACTAAAAGGTAAAATTTTACATATTACTCACCCGTCCGCTACGAAAATTTTCGTTCAACTTGCATGTGTAAAGCATATTACTAGCGTTCATTCTGAGCCAGGATCAAACTCATATTAGAATATATAAAAGTTATTAAAATAATTTTTAATCTTTTGAATAAATATCTTTAAAAAATTTCAATTCTTCAACTTGGGTTCGAACCAAATTTATTATCCATTACCATAAATGTAAAATTGAAGAAATAAATAATGCGTGACTAAATTTTAAAAAATTTACTTTAAAGACTCTGAAAAAATATGTGGAGTATAGTTACTCATTTCAACAGCTAAAACAACTATAGGCATAAAAGCATGGTTTACACCACAAATCTCACTACATTGACCAAAATATAATCCACTTCGTTTAATAAAAAAACTTAATTGATTTAATCTACCAGGGCATGCATCTACTTTAACACCAAACGAAGGTACTGTCCAACTATGTAAAACATCGGCTGCAGAAACCAATAATCTTAAATGAGTATTTGTAGGTAAAACTACTCTTTTATTAGTTTCTAGTAAACGGAAATAACCTTCTTTATTAGGTAAACCGTCTAACACCATCATATAACAATTATATTTTAAAGTACTTTTATCTGGAAGACATGTAGTGTAATCAGAATACTCGTAACTCCAATACCATTGGTGTCCTATAACTTTTAATGTTACAGCAGGGTCCACAATTTCATCCATTGAATACAGTAATGAAAACGATGGTACAGATAATATAACTAAAATAACTGCAGGAAGTGAAGTCCATACAATCTCTAAATCAGCAGAATGAACGAACATTTCTGCTTTTGCGTCATTTTGAGTATCAACATAATATTGCATACAACTGATTAATAACCAGCATACAA
>Ga0213865_10000334_pt1 | contig 32022 bp, 18 predicted proteins | sample PICome_6_FD_160100 | JGI IMG/M metagenome (GOLD analysis project Ga0213865, IMG submission 160100) | Coastal seawater microbial communities near Pivers Island, North Carolina, United States - PICO282 | ecosystem: Environmental > Aquatic > Marine > Coastal | place: USA: North Carolina...
CGCACTGATTTAGCATTCCATGTAAATCAGGGCCCATCTCTACGTATTTTGGCGATAGCCCTCGTTTTGATATTAGGTATCGCAAGAGCGTAACGGATGTTGCGGAATCCGATGGCAATGCGATGGTTTCCATTTCATCTATTGGTTTTCCACCGAAAAGAAGGACACTACCAACTTCCCCCTTACTTGAAATTGCTAGGTCCGGTACTAAGACTAATTTGTCAGAGTTTTTTGCATAGTCTGCTGCAGGTATCGGGGCCAAGATGCAATCTTTCCTCAGTAAGTGGCCAGTTAGCCAAGATGGGGGTGCTGGCAAAATATTCCAAGAGTCTTCAAGACCATAGAATAGTGGCTCGCAATTAATGAATGAAACTCGACCGATTGTTTGCTCCCACGCCATTTAATCACCTACTGCCATCCTAAGGCTGCGCTTAACCGGCTCTACCGGTGGGGTGTATTCAGTAAATTCGGAATAAGTTGTGTTTCTTTGGACCGGAGTGCATCCTGCGTTGTGAACCAATTTGGCTAACATCGCCTTGTCGTGGTCGAGCGGGGCCGTGGAGCCTGCTAAGTGCATAATAGATTCTTTTTGCACAGTACCATCTATGTCGTCTGCACCAAATTGGAGAGCTAGTTCTGCTATGTTATCACCAAAGTTCATTCTGTAGGCTTTTATGTGAGGTATATTGTTCAACATTAATCGAGAGATAGCAACAACGCGGAGAATTTCTGTACCGGTTGCTAGTTGTGCATCAGGCAGCCTTGAATCGTCTGGAAGGAACGGATAAGGTACGAAACATTGGAAACCGTTAGTTTCTTCCTGTAATTCTCTTAATCGAAGCATGTGGTTGACGCGGTGCTCTATCGTTTCAATAGTGCCAAACAACATGGTACAGTTTGTTGGAATGCCCAACAAGTGGGCAGTCTTGTGGATTTCTAAGTATTCTTGAGACGATTCTTTTCCTCGGCAAATTATCTCCCGTATGCCATCATCCAATATTTCTGCTCCACCACCAGGCAGTGAACCTAAACCAGATTCCTTTAGAATCTCGAGAGTATCATGAACTGAAATCTTCGATAGACTTGCAATGTGTTTTACCTCTACTGCGGTAAGTGCTTTTATGTGAATGTGAGGGAATTCCTTTTTGACTCTGCTAAACAGTTCACGATAGTGATGTACATCCCATTCAGGGTGCAGCCCGCCCACAGAGTGTACTTCATCAACGAAGGTAGAGTATTTTCGCAGATCTTCAATGTACTCATCGATTTCCAATTGATATGCGTCTGCTGCTCTGCGTCCTCTGCGAAATGCGCAAAATTTGCACGCTAGTGTGCAGATGTTGGTTTGATTGACGTGTACATTTACGTTGAAGTAGGCATTTTCGCCAAAGCGAGAATGCTTGACATGATTGGCAAGTGACCCAATTGTATTCAAGTCCTTTGAGTTGAATAAATTCACACCATCTTGAAAGGAAAGCGGAATACCATTGGACAATTTCTCAATGATTCCATGAAATTCTCTTGGCCAAGTTACAGCGGCCAATCTCTGGCGTAGCGAATTTTGCCAATCAGCAATTTCACCGGCTGCCATGACATGCCCTGTAACTGATTATTTTTGAAGTAACGTTTAGGCTCTCTTACTAGTTCTAACGCTGAAGACACCAGTTGAATTCAATAGTTTCCTGAACTCCTCAACCATAAATACAGTACTAGCGACTAGGATTACGACGAACCAGTCCTTTTGCTCAAGCGGAGTCGTCGCCAGTAATTCCCCTACCTGGAACGTTGTCAATGGAATTGTCCATTCTGCGCCCTGAACGACCAATAGCAATAATCCGACTGAGAATGTAATTGCAAGGTATATTGCTCTGTTTGAGAAAAGACCCAACTTGAAGACACTATCTTCATTACTTCTACAGTTCATTACGTTGAATAGTTGGAAAAAGATAAACACACAGAAACACATTGTTCTTGCATATTCTTCTGTTCCGTTTTCTAAAGCTAGGTAATATACAATGATTGTACCTAGAACCATGATTCCACCTAAGTAGAATATCAGAAGTAAATCTTTCATGTTTGGTAATGATTCGTCTACTGGTCTAGGTGGCCGATCCATTACATTGGAATGCATTTTTTCAACACCCAAGGCTACAGCTGGAGGGCCATCCATTAGAATATTGATGACCAATATTTGGGTTGGAGTTAATGGAAGTGGCCACTGGAATAGTACATTTGCAAGCAAAAGTAAGGCAACAGCAGCCACATTTGTTGATACCTGATATCGCACGAAGTTTCTGATGTTTGTGTAGATTTTTCTTCCTTCCTCTACTGCGTTTACGATGTTAGCAAAGTTATCATCTTGTAATACCATATCTGATGCATCTTTAGCGACATCTGTACCTGCAATTCCCATTGAAATTCCGATATTAGCCCTTGACAGTGCAGGAGCATCGTTTACTCCGTCTCCAGTCATTGCTACAACTTCGCCTTCATCCTGCAATGCAGTTACAATTCTCATTTTTTGTTCTGGAGTTACTCGACTGAAAATCGCTGTTCCTGCAACGATATCTCTCATAGCAGCGTCATCTAACTCTTCCAGTCGATCACCACCGACTGAATCAATGTGGGGTTTTGTTATATTGAGGTCTTCACCAATAGATTGAGCAGTCATTTGTTGGTCACCGGTAATCATCTTGACACTGATACCTGCTTTCTGACATCTCAATATGGCATCATAAACCTCAGCACGTGGAGGGTCCATGATACCAACCATTCCCAAGAAAATTAGATTGTCTTCCATAGTGGTCATATCGGTTACATCATCATCTTCTGTCACCTTTCTTGCACACAGTGCTATGACTCTCATTGCCTTGCTGGCCATTTCTCTGTTTGACTTAGATGCGATTTCGAAATCTCCTTCTTCAATCGGAACAATGTCTCCATCCTTCACTTTCCACTTCACTAGCGTTTTGAATCCACCAGCGCCACCCTTAGAGAAAATCCAATCTTCGCCCTCATACTCATGTACAACTGACATCCTCTTTCTATCTGTATTAAAGAAGAATTCATGTTTACGTGGGTGTCTTTGAGCAAACTTGCTTACTGAACCGTTGATCTTGTAACCCAATACTGCACAAGCACTGTCTGTAGGGTCACCAATTGCTGTCCATTGACCATCAACCTCAGCAATTTGTGAGTTGTGACACAGTGAAAGGCATGATGCTGCAAGTCTAAACCCGAGGTCTCTTTGAAGTTCGGACATCTCTTCATCCGACAATTCCTTACCATCGGAAGTAAGAGTTCCCTCGGGCAAAAATCCTTCTCCGGTTATGCCGAAGGTTTTCTCTGGTAACATTAATCGCCTCACAGTCATCTGATTTTTCGTTAAAGTACCCGTTTTATCTGTACAGATCACGGTAGTAGAACCAAGCGTTTCAACAGCCTTCATTCTGCGGATAATTGCTTTGTGTCGAGCCATATTTCGCATACCTATTGCTAGAGTAGTCACCAAAATTATGGGCAAACCTTCAGGAACTATTGCGACGAATATTGAAATTGCAACTAAGAATTGGAATTTTGCAGCTTCCCACAATTCTCCTCCCCTAACGTAAGTTAGGATTAACTCAATAGAAATAATCAAAATAGCAACAACTAAGGCTATGAAACCAAGGAATTTACCAAGGGATTCAAGTTTGTGCTCAAGAGGTGTCTTAGGAGTTTCAGCTTGGGCAATATCGTTAGCAATCTTGCCCAATTCTGTATACATTCCAGTTGCTGTAACAATTCCTACAGCCCTGCCTGTTGAGATTGTTGTACCCATGTATAGCATATTCTTCCTGTCTGCAAGTAGTGTTTCAGGTGGCAACACATCTTCATTGACTTTTGTCGGCATAGATTCACCAGTTAATGCTGATTCGTCTACCTTACATTGCCATGCTTCTGAAACACGTAAATCGGCGGGAACATTGAGACCTTCCTCAATTTTTACGATGTCTCCAGGAACTAACTGAGTCGTGCTAATTTCCATTTCCATGCCATCTCTACAAACCACACATCGAGAGACTGTCATTTGTTTCAAAGCACCCATTTCTTGTTCGGCTTTATTCTCCTGCCAGAATCCGAAAAATGCGTTTGCAGTGAGAACTATACCGATGAATATAGCATCTCCTGGTTTATCAGGATGTGTCGCTAGTGCAAGCAAACCCGCCCCAATGAGCAAGTAATTGAGTGGATCGTGATATTGAGATAAAAACCGCAGGAAAGCAGGTACCTTATCAGGCTCACTTAGTTTATTTTCGCCATATTTCCCAAGTCTATTTTCGGCTTCTTGAGAAGTAAGTCCACCCAAAGGCGTGTCTAACTCAGAAAGTACCTCTTCACCAGTTTTGGTGTGCCACGAAATATCTGACATAGAACCACCGAAGTTATTTGCCGTTGTGAGGTATACCTTATGATAATACGGGTTGGGACTTCATTTCAATTTCTCCGATTATTTGACAAGCCCTGTACAAGTCGGGTAAGTATGAGCGGTAATCAAGAACCTTGGATACCTGCTGAAATGAACATCAAAGAACTGACTACAAGAGTGGTGGTAATTGGTGTACTACTAGGCGGCGTAATGACTGCCGCAAATGCATACTTAGGTTTGTATGTAGGGATGACTGTATCTGCATCCATACCTGCGGCTGTAATGAGTATGCTCATCTTAAGGGGGTTCAAGTTCAAAGATGTAACAATTCTTGAAAACAATTCTGTGCAAACCATGGCAAGTGCTGGAGAATCACTTGCTGCAGGCGTAATTTTCACAGTTCCAGCCCTACTTGTTCTAGGAATATGGCAAGACATTTTATGGGTTGACACCTTCTTAATCGCAATCTTAGGTGGCCTTCTAGGTACTATGTTCACAATTGCTCTTCGTAGACTATTCATTGTAGAAGAAGCTCTACCATACCCGGAAGGAGTCGCATGCCGTGAAGTATTAGTTGCCGGGGAAAAAGGAGGTTCAGGTCTTATTGCAATTATCTATGCACTACTTATCGGAGCAACTTACGGCTGGATGGTAAAAGGATTCAAGGCAACACACGCTAAACTCGAAGGAGTAGGCGAAGCTTTCGGAACTAGGTTTTATGCAGGCAGTGAACTTTCTCTAGCGTTACTTTCTGTTGGTTATATTGTCGGCCTGAGAATTGCAGCCTTTATTTTCCTTGGAGGTGTAGTCGGGTTTGCAATTCTAGTGCCAATATACGGCATGCTGAATGGTTTCCCAGATGGCACGGGCATGATGACCAGTATTGGCGTATATGATTACAAAGAAGTGTGGGGCTCCCAAATTAGATATGCAGGAGTTGGAGCTATGGTCGTTGGTGGTGTGTACACACTATGGTCAATGAGAAAAACAATTGCTCAAGGATTGTCAAAGGCTTTCAATAAAGGCGATGGAGAGGAAGCGCAACTCCGGACAGAAATGGATTTGCCATTAGACAAAGTAATGATGTTTTGTGGTGTTCTTGTTGTGCTAATTTTCCTATTTTATTGGTATGCAACAGGTAGTTTCATTATGGCATTAGCAGGAGCGTTGTTCCTTGCCGTAGTATCATTCTTTTTCGCTGCCGTTGCAGGATACATCGCCGGAGTTGTCGGTTCCTCAAACTCTCCAGTTTCAGGAATGACAATAGCAACCCTGCTGTTTACAATTGCACTGGTTTGGATTGTCGGTGGTCTAATTCTCGACATGGGGCAAACTGAGATGATGGTAGCAACGATGTTCATTGCGGCTATTGTTGCCACATCCGCAGCAATCGCTGGTGACGTCATGCAGGACTTGAAGACAGGTCACATGGTTGGAGCGACTCCATGGAGACAGCAAACTGCAGAAATCATTGGAGTTACAGTCGGTGCAATTGTAATCGGCCCAGTTCTATCCATTTTGCATGACGCATTCAGAATCTCAAATACAGCATGTTTGGCAAATCCAAGGCCGGAAGATCCAACTTGTCAAGACGCATTATTTGCTCCACAGGCTGAATTAATTGGCGCAATTGTTCAAGGAGCATTTGGGGGTAACATCAACCTACCAATGGTATTGCTAGGTGCCGTGATTGCTATCATACTTATCAGGCTAGCAATGCCGGTAATGAGTGTTGCAATCGGTATATACCTACCATTGTACTTGTCTGTTCCAATTATGGCTGGTGGAATAATTTCTCACATCTTGCTATCCAGTGCAAGGCTAAGAATAGACGGGACATTAGAAGGTGAGCCCAGTGAAGATGCTACAGCTGCCGTGAAGGAAGTTCAAGATAAAGGGGTACTAATCGGTGCAGGATTTATTGCCGGTGAATCCCTGATGGGAGTTCTACTAGCGATATTCATAGTAGCAGAGATGGACCCATCATCATGGTTTGGAGGGATTGGTACACTATCGTACACACTATCCCTGGTTTTCTTTGGATGGTTCGTTGCAGTTTTCATAATGTTATCAGCACGTGCATTGCCTGCCAGAGGAAATTTGGCAGAAGATTTGATGTATGTCGCTGCTGATGCATCACAGAAATTAAGAGGAGTGTTCTCTTTACCTAATTTTGACAACCTGTCAAAACGTAAGAAACACAACTGAAATTTACAAGTATCTCAAACACAACCATCAAAGGCCATAGTCAAAGGCCAATGGTCGAAGGGACAGATATGGCTGGAATGACTATTCCCGAATTAGAAGAAATGGCACGCAAGTGCAGGATAGAAATCTGCAAGATGACACATCGAGCACAAGCAGGACATCCCGGCGGTTCTTTGTCAGAAATCGACATTCTTTGTGCTCTTTATGGACATCGACTTCGAGCAAAAGCTTCGGAACCTGACTGGGAAGATAGAGATCGATTCATTCTCTCAAAAGGTCATGCATCCCCGGGAATGTATGCTGTTCTAGCAGAAATGGGATTCATCTCCCACAAAGATTTGGAATCTTACCGAGTAAAAGGAGGGGTATGCCAAGGTCACGTAGACATGAAATGGTGTCCCGGAGTCGATTTTTCTGCAGGCAGTTTAGGAATGGGACTTTCGTTTGGAATGGGTTGTGCAGTAGCCGCAAGGTTAGATGGTTCAGAACGTAATGCGTATGTTATGGTTGGAGATGGTGAAATTCAGGAAGGCAGTGTTTGGGAGGCTGCAATGGCAGCAGCGCATCATGAACTAGGTAACTTGAAACTATTCGTCGATTGCAATCGAATCCAGAATGATGACTTTTGCGAGGCTCAAATGAGGATGTTTGACATTCCTGCAAAGTGGAAGTCATTCGGGTGGGCTGTGAAGGAAATCGACGGTCACGACATGAAATCTATAGTCGAAGCAATTGATTGGATGGACACTGTTAGCGACAAACCAGCAGTTGTAATTGCAAATACTGTCAAAGGAAAAGGAGTATCATTCATGGAAGACAACCCTGCATTCCATGGAGCGGCACCGTCTGATGAGCAACTTGCAACCGCATTATCGGAATTGGGGGTGAGCGCTTGACTAGGATGGCCGCAACTAGAGACGGATATGGAGATGCCCTTCTCGAACTTGCAAGTAACAAGAAGGTTGTTGTTTTAGAAGCAGATCTTGGGAAGTCCACCAAATCTTTACACTTCAGAAAAGCGCATCCAGAGCGAACAGTTTCTTGTGGAATTGGAGAACAGAACATGCTGCTGGTAGCGGCTGGTCTTGCATCCAATGGTTACATACCATTTGCAAGCACTTTTGCAATATTCACTGAGCGAGCATTTGAACAGATGCGCAACGGTGTAGCAAGACCCAATTTGGCAGTCCATTTGTGTGGTAGTCACGGAGGAACGCACACGGGAACCGATGGTTCCAGCGCACAATCAATAGAGGATTTGGCGATATACAGAACCCTTCCAAATGTTGTTGTAATGCATCCATGTGATGATGTTTCCACTAAGGTTTTGACAATGCAACTACCAGAACTAGGCAGCCCATCATATACGCGAACAGCGAGGAACAAAACTCCTGTTTTGTATGATGGGAAAGAGGATGAAATCCAAATCGGAAAAGGAATTACACTGACAGAAGGAAATGATGTTGCAATCATTGCATGTGGTGTTCTAGTCCATGAAGCATTAGTCGCAGCAGAGGAACTCAAGAGCGAGGGAATCAATGCAACAGTTGTCGACATGCACACAATAAAGCCTCTAGATACTACACTAGTAGACAAGTTGGCAAAACAATGTGGCGCTATCGTAACCGCAGAAGACCACTCTGTTATCGGTGGTCTCGGAGGAGCAGTTGCTGAGCATGTTGTTTCCTCACATCCCGTTCCAATCGAGAAAATTGGTGTCAATGATAGGTTCGGTGAATCAGCACAAGCAGAAGAAATGCTAGAGATGATGGGCTTGAAATCACACCACATTTGTGACTCTGTTAGAAAAGTTATCGCGAGGAAGGCTTGAAGCACTGTCTAGGACAGCGGTTATTTCATGGAGTTCTTTTTAGACACCGCTGATGTTGACGAAATTCGAGAAATAGCCTCTTGGGGAATACTTGACGGAGTGACAACCAATCCATCTCTGATTAAGAAAAGTGGTAGAGATTTCAAAACTGTTGTAGCTGAGATTGCGGCGATCTGCGACGGCCCTATTTCTGCAGAAGTTACTGCACTCGATACCGCTGGAATGGTTGAACAAGGTCGAGCGCTGAAGGCTGAGTTACCTGAGAATGTAATTATCAAAATCCCATGCACACCAGAAGGTCTAGCAGCAACAAAAATCCTAACCGCAGAGGGAATAAAGACGAATGTCACACTCATCTTCTCGGCATCCCAAGCCCTAATGGCAGCAAAAGCTGGTGCAACATACGTATCCCCATTTATTGGAAGAATTGATGACACTGGAGCGGACGGAATGGCTCTAATTGCGGAAATCATGGCGACTTGGGAGAATTACAATATCGACACAAAGGTGCTTGCTGCTTCAATTCGACACCCAACACATGTATTGGCATGTATGCAGTTAGGAGCGCACACAGTTACAATGCCTACCAAGACTTTCCGTCAATTGATGAGTCATCCACTGACTGATAAGGGCCTTGCTGGTTTCATGAAAGACTGGGCAGAGGTCGAGGCAGCGGGTAACGCTTGAAGCGAACTTTTCATAATGAGCGCCCTGCCACATCGCAACAGGAGGCGATTAGCGTGAGTGTTCATGATGACAAAGTTAAGCGTCTTCTAGACGGGGAAATCGACGAGGCCGAAATTGCTGCAGACCCCGTATTAGCCAGTTTGGCAGAACGTATTTTTGGTTTGAATATTGAACCAATCACACCAAGTAAACCAAGCCAAGGCCCCGCTAACCCTGCGGTAGAGGTTGTACCCGCAGTAACCTCTAACGAACCTATGATTGAGGTTATTCCAGGGGCTGTCTCTGCAGCACCAGCACCAATGCCGCTTCCAACCTTGCCGAAAATTCCAGAACAGGAATCGAAGAAAAGCGGAGGCGGATTGCTCAAAATTTTCGCTGGTTTATCGTTCGTTGTAGCCGTAGCAAACATCTTCGGTGCTTTCGGATTTTTGAATTCTCAATGCAGTGGGGACAAATGCGCAAGCGATGCGACTCGAATCAACTGGCTTGATGTTCATAATATCGGTAACGAAATGGGATGGTCACTACCTTTCCCTGAACTTGGAATTCCAGACTATGTCGCAATTGCATCTAGCATCTTGGTGCTAATCGTGGCATTTCGCAAGAAATGATGCGTAAAGCAGGTGAACATCAATGGGTAAAGGCAAGGCAAAGCGCGGCATACCGTCAAAAACTGATGATTTCAATGCTTGGTATCCTTTCATAGTTGAAGCTTCAGAACTTGTCGATAAAAGGTATCCAATCAAAGGTATGGACGTATGGCGTCCATACGGATGGAAGACAATGAAATTAATCGATTCATTAACTCACAAGGAAATGGACCGAACCGGCCACGAGGAGGTTAATTTCCCATTACTGATACCTGAAAATCTTCTAGAGAAAGAAAACGCATTAGTGGCACGGCTAAAGCGAGCGAGAGAAGAAGGTGTAGACCCTGATGATTTAAGAGACGAAGATGAAGAGGGTGGTTTCAAAAAAGAGGTCTATTGGGTTAAACACGCCGGGGAAAACGAGTTAGACATCCCAATGTTCTTGCGACCTACAAGTGAAACAGCGATGTACACTATGTTTCCATTATGGATTAGATCTCACAAAGACCTACCAATGAAATTGTATCAAATGGTGAACACATTCCGCTATGAAACAAAGCAGACTAGGTCATTTATCAGAGTTCGAGAAATTCACTTCTTTGAGGCACATACAGCACACGCTGACGAAGAATGCGCAACACAACAGATTCAGCAGGATTTAGAAATTGTAGACAATCTAATGCATGATTTGTGCCTACCAATAATCAAAGCAAGGAGGCCTGTTTGGGACACATTCCCAGGTGCGTGGTACACGATAGGAATCGACGCTATTATGCCAAATGGTAGAACTCTCCAAGTTGCTTCATGCCACCATTACAGAGATCAGTGGGCAAAAGCATTTGATGTAACATACGAGAATCTGAATGCTGAACAACAACACTGTCACCAAACAACTTACGGTATGTCTGAGAGACTATTGGGTGCTGTAGTTGGAATGCACGGCGATGATAATGGCCTAATCATGCCTCCAGCAATCGCTCCGCATCAAGTTGTAATCTGCCCAATGATAAGGAAAAATTCAGAAGTTGACACAATTGCAAAGAGCGAAGAAGTAGCATCAATCTTGAGAGAATCTGGTCTCCGCGTTAAAGTCGATGCAAGAGATATACATGCAGGACAGAAGTATTTCGATTGGGAAATCAAAGGTGTACCACTACGCTTGGACATTGGTCCAAGAGATATTGAGAACAACACCGCATTTGCAGCAAGGCGAACTGGTGGCAAAGAACCACTGCCACTAGATTCTATCGTTGAGGAATGCAAGCGTGTTTTGAATGAAATTGCAGAAGAACTGAGAAAAAGGGCGGCAGCACATACAGAAAATGTCGTTATTCCGTTAACAGATTTGAACGACGTCGAAGATGGCAAGATCTACGAGATGGCATTCGACGGCACAGACGCACATGCTGAAACTATAGAGAGGACAACTGGGTTGTCATTCCTAGGCGACTCTACTACTCCTTACGATGAAGAGCAACCTTGTTTCATGTCAGGAAATATGACAACTCGCAGAGTAATCTTAGCAAAGACTTACTGATTACATTTCAAGACCGTCGAGGTCTAGTTCTGAATCTCTCATCATTCGCTTCATTTGCTTGTTCATCTTGCGGTTACCACTCATTCCTTTCATCATCTTTCTTGAGCGGTTCCACTGTCCAATCAACTCACGAACATCTTTCTCCTTTACTCCTGAACCTCGAGCTATTCGCTTGATTCTATCTGCCTTGATTTTTGCAGGTTCATCCTTCTCGTACGTTGTCATGGAATCCATAATTACACGATATCGGTCAAGGTTCGCCTGCATGGCTTCTTTCTGATTCTTGCCCATAGCACCCATTCCACCAAACATTCCACTTGGTAAAAACGACAGTAGTTTGTCAATTGTTCCGACCTTTGACATCATCTCCATTTGAGAGTACATGTCATTTAACGTGAAGCGGCCAGTCATCATTCGCTGAGTGATTCTCATCGCCTCTTCTTCATCCATATCCTCAGGAGCTAAATCGATCAATCCACGAATGTCTCCCATACCTAAGAGTCGTGAAATGAAACGGTCGGATTCGAATTTCTCTAAGTCAGCAACTTTCTCTCCAGTACCGATATACATCACGGGAGCACCAGTAGTTGCCACGGCTGAAAGTGCTCCACCACCACGGGCCGTACCGTCTAGTTTGGTGATTACGATACCTGTTACACCAGCAAGGTCGTGGAAGTTAGCAGCCACTGGTCCTGCGGATTGACCAACTTGGGCATCGATAACCAAGAATCTCTCATTTGCATTAGCGACATCAGATATTTGTTCTAATTCTACAACTAACTCTTCGTCTAACTTGTGGCGGCCTGCAGTGTCAATGATTACCAAATCTGCTGCTGCATGCTTTTTCAAACCATTTTTGACTATTTCAACTGCATTAGTATTCTCAGGCTCGCCATATACTTCGACACTTGAGTCCTCAAGTAACTGTGACAACTGATTGTATGCACCAGGTCTGTGAACGTCCGCTTCGATTACTGCGACTCTTACACCATGTCTTCTTCGGTACCATTCTGCAAGTTTGGCAGTGGTGGTTGTTTTTCCGTTACCATATAATCCAACCATCAATATTGTAGATTGGTGCGGCCTCACTTCCCTTGGTGGACCTAGAAGTCTAACAAGTTCAGTGTAAAGGATATTCATCGCATGAGTCTGCAATGTTATTCCAGGGCGAGGTTCTTCTTCTCGCATCCTAGTTTCTAATTTCTCAGTGATTTCTTTGGTCTGTCTTACGTTGAAATCTGCTTCTTGTAAAGCTCTTCTCAAAGAGCGCAACATCTCTTTGAGTTCATCCTCATTCAACTTTCGGCGACTCTTGAGTATTCCCAATGCAGAGAATATACCACGAGAGAGTCCCTCTAATGCCATAGAATAGCCCAAAGGTGCATTTGGTTTGAACCCAACGGATGATTATTCAGGTGGAAATGTTAGTTTTAGAATCTCATCTTCTAATTTTGCTTTGACTTGACTAGCCTTTGCTGGACGGTCAAATGGCACAGGATGCTCTCTAGAATTTATTCCAACATATAATGTGCCTGATTCACTACGCAGTGACAAATCTTCTCTAACAATCCCTGGAAGGTGAAGATAGACATCGTCTCCTTCTGACCATGTACCCCTATGCACCTCCAAGCCAATTCCGATGCCAAATGGCCCTAAACCAGAATCGATTTCGAAATTACCATGCAACTCATTGCTAATCCCTCTGAGGGCATCGATTCCATGAATATCTGAGTCTTTCAATTCTACTTCATGTAAAATCAAATCTGGCAATGCTGCTTTCAGGTCGGACACATTTTTCCTCTCGTTTTCTCTTCTAGTTTGAATAAATGAATGATCTAAATCAGGAGTCATACGATTAATTACACATCCTGTCACAGGCAAATTGAATTCTGCGAGAGATTGATGGGCACGTATTGTTTCGTTCACACCCATTTTTTCAGGAATTGTTACCAGAGTAAAACGAGTTACTTCAGGATTGCATAAAATCCTTCTGACGTGCAAAACCCTACGTCTGAATTTCTCTAATTCTTCACGCATCTTTTCGCCTTCTTTTGCACCAAACATCAGAGCTCTTATCCCGCCCGTAAGCCTGTGCATGCGGATAATTTTGTCTGCCCATTTTTCAATAATCTCAGGAAGTGCAAGAAAACGCAAGGTGTGACCAGTAGGAGCAGTATCGAACACTATCACATCCCAATCTGGATTTTCTAAATGTTTGAGTAATTCATCAAATGCCATTGCCTCGTCTAATCCTGGCAAAACCATCTCAGACGCGTTTAGTTCTGGGTCTTGTCCGCCTAACATTGGACCTAGACTTTCAGTAAGTTTAGGAATGTGGTCTGAAATCCTAGCCTCTGGGTCCAGCTCTAGACCCCAAAGTCCGGGTACACCTTCCACTTGAGTTGGAATTGGCCCTAATTGTACACCCAAACTATCTGACGTACTGTGTGCTGGGTCACTGCTTACTAGTAACACCTTCAGACCGGAATCTGCAAGACCTACTGCTGTTGAAGTAGATGTTGTAGTCTTGCCAACACCACCTTTTCCCCCAAATAACAACAGGCGAGCCATACTTAGTGGAATAGATGGGTATATTCAAGCCTTAGCCTACGCAACTGACTTGAATAAGTCACTCTAGGACAAGAACATGGCAAGCGAGATGTGGCTATCTCAAGTTGCCATCATTGTATCTCTAGTCGGAATGAGTTTAGGCTGGAGAGGTGTAATGACCAAATATTCTGGGTTCTATGACTTACCTACAGCATGGAGCATGATGTTTTGGGGAATTTTGATTGGTGGGATATACGGTAGTTTAGGAGATTCATTCCTACTAAGTCTATACATTCAGGAACAGATTCCTCCTTTGCTGAATCTCGTAATTTGCTTAATGTTGGCTGTAACTGTGCACCTCATACTAAGAAGGAAAAAGGTTCGAAGAACTGGAAGTCAACCAACTACAGGTTGGGCATTAGGACTAGCCGTTGGAGGAATGGTATCCTTATTTCTAATATTCAGACTACTTGAAGGAAACCAAGACAACATTGGTATTGAGTTGATCGCTTCAATAATTCTAGTAGCACTAATATCTCCAAGAGCCCATGCTCTTGTTTTCTGCAGGCATGGTTTTGGAATGTTGATGGGGAAAAGATGGAGCATTGTTTTGAGAACTTTCTTTTGGACTTCTATTCTCCTCACAGCATTATACAGTTCATTTTACAATACCATAATTTGGATTTTCATAATACCACCACTTCTACTTGCAGAAAAGAAGGCTCATGATTGGGTTTGGGCGGCAGTCCCAAGGCCTGCTCGGAGGCGTTTGCGTAGGATTTGGTCGGATGCATCAAAGATTAAGTACAAAGAAGAGGAGTAAGTGTCCACTTACTACTTGCCTAGAGTTAGATTTCGTGTCAAATTGCCAAATCGACGTTTAGTTTCATTTTACGGCAGAACCTTCATGGGGGTGCCGTTAAGCCAACAACACAATGGGAACATGTCCATTCTGTCGAGCCCAAACCCTCCCGGGCGATTCGATATGCTACAGTTGTGGTAGAGTAATCACTGGCGCCTCTGGAATGGATTCTAGGGTAAAAGGAGAATTCATGCGGTCTCCTACAAGAAAAGCGCAGCGTGGTGTCGCCCCAAGACATGCAATGACCAAGGGTCAAACAAAACGTAGGGGTAGAAAGAAACGTAGCCGCATTAACCAACTTGGATTGGTTGCATTTCTTGCATTTATTTTCTTCACACCAGAGGCAAAACAATTCGTCCTAGCAAAGTGGGCGGAGGTTGAAGAATACATCAACGATGCACTGGCTGGTTGGCAAACTTACCCGCTTGAGGCAGAATACACAGTCGTGCGTAGCGTTGACTTGTGGAATAACAATTCAAATCCAGGTTGGCTACAGGAATCAATACCCATTCCAAGCGATGTTGTAAGCAAAAACGCTCAGTTTGCTCTAGCATACAATGACGGTACAGAAGTGCCTTTGTCGCAAATTCAAGATATTATTGACATCGAATTAAGGCTTGATGGTGAGGTAATATCAGTTCCATTGGTGACCTCAAGTGGTTTTCCATTCAAGAGTAGGGATAATGCCATAGTTACGCAGGACGGTAGCGAAGTTTGGTGGCCGGGTCAAGGAACTGGTTCTGATTACTGTTCGATTCAATATTGTGTAAAGGTCAGAATGGATATCGACCCCGGTACTCACGAAACATTAGACTTTGCAGTCACTCTAAAATCCACAAGTCATACCTGGTGGCATTCTACTAAGGTTAACAGTAAACTTGACGGCAAGGCAGAGGGAGTCAGCGTCCAAAGATCCGGGACATTCAGCGAGATATCTGAGAGAGGATATGGTACCAGAGACATGCAATTTACAGAAGAGAAATGGTACGATCGAGGAGGCTACAATCAAGGTGGAATTACTTACACATGGGCAATTGATTCTAGGCAAGCGACTGCCCCTACTGTCTACCAAACCGCTGCCAGCATTTCTGCATCACTTCCATCAAACTTGAAAGAAAATGCATACGCCTATGCAAGAGCTACATTCGATTGGTTAAACATCAACGTACCATACGATACAAATGCTCCTGGAACTGCAAGAGGCGGTGAACAGTGTTTGGATATGGGATTAGGTGATTGCGATGAACAATCAAACGCATTCATGAGCATAATGAGAGTTAAGGGAGTACCCACCTGGTACGTATTCGGTGCGCTAGCCGACCCTGAATTTACAGAATGGGAAGGACATGCATGGGCATATATTATGCTTCCAATGTCAGAAGAATGGTGTGAAGATAACGATGTAATCTTGAATGATTGTTACGTAGAAGGTGCTGTAGATGTTGTTAATCGCAAGTGGCTTGTACATACACCGACCGCTTACATCGACTGGATAGAACCTCATAGCACAGGAGGACAAATTACAGACGGATACTACTTCGGAGGTAGCAAATCCGGTATCGATAGATTACGCTCATTCTATACTGAAGGCTACGATATATCCGGCGGCACCTGGGACAATAAGTGGGTAGGTGAGAATTTAGGATGAGGATTATCATTGGCGGCGGAGGCCGTGTCGGTACAGGTTTAGCTCGAGCATTGCGTAGTGAAGCAAAGGATGTAGTTCTAGTTGACAATAATGCTAGAGCAGTTAAAAATTCCCAGGGCATGGATATTCTTGTCCTCCACGGAGACATTACTCAGCGAGAGAAATTTATTGAAGCCGGAATTGAAACGGCACAGGTTTATGTCGCTGCAACAAATTCAGATGAACGAAACATCTTGTCTTGCGCCCTCGCAAAACACGTCCACAAAGAGGCTACAAAAGGCAAGGGATCCCTTATGACAATTTGTAGAGTCAGGAATCCTATGTTCCTTGAAGAACACAAATCTGGTAAATTATCTAAATGGGCAGGGGTAGACCACGTAGTTCACCCAGTTGATGGTGCTATCGAGAGACTGATGTCTGGATTAAGATCCTCATCGCTTACCGAGGTGATCCCATTTGAAGCGGACGCATTCATTGTAGAGTTGGAAGTTCAGCCCGAAGCAGGCGCCGTAGTCCATCGTACCCTAAGAGATTCAGGAGACAAAGTGGAAGGTGGCATGCCACTCATTGTTGGTCTAAAACGCGATGGTGAGCCTGGAAGAGTGCCTATTGCTGATGACCAAATTTTACCAAAAGATAAGTTAGCAATTGCCACTGCAGGTGAGGCTTCTTTCAATCGTATATTGCGTATCTTTGGTCACGAGCAAGTAGATTTCCCAGATAAACCAAGAGTTGCAATTTTTGGAGCTGGTTTGGTTGGAACAAGGCTCGCAAAGGCTTGGTTAGACTCCAATGCATTCGTTACTGTTGTTGAAAGAGACTTAGAAAAGGCAAACACACTTTCAGGTTCCGACTTAGGAAATCGTAAGGGAATTGAAATAATTCACGGTGACCATTTGGACAAAGAATTGTTGTCTGAAATTGAAATCTCTTCCTTCGATTTAGCCATATCAGCCCTAGACAATGACCACGCTTCGATTGCTGCAGTCTTGTTGGCAAGCGACATGGGAGTAGAAAGAACTGGCCTGATTCTATATGATGCAGATCTAGTAAATGTTGTCCGCAGGATGGGAATAACATTCTCTGTCGACAGGAAGAGGGTTGCAATCGATACGATTCTTGCAAAGATTCACTCTGAACTCCCTGGGCCATATGCAGTTTTGTCCAGCGTACCTGATGTCATTGGAATTTGTCTTCCAGTCTTGCCAGAAGTCAAATTTGCTGGAAAAACAATTGCTGCTGCTGGATTACCTGAATGGTGTAAAGTCGCATTTATACAGAGGAAAAATATTCACGAGGATTGGGAAACTATGCGCCCTTCCTCGTCAAAATCTCTCCTTGAAGGAGACAGGCTCACCATATTCTTACCTCCAGATAGGGTTGATGACCTAGAAAGAAAATTCAAGGTGTGAAATTGAAATGCGTCGAGATGTATTGTCTCTGATCGTTGGTTGGACGATGGTTGCAATGCTGATTCCGCTTTCGTTCAGTTTTCTTGTAACATGGTGGTTGGATGGGCTCAATACTGCCGCTGTTGCGTTCCTTATTCCGTTAGTATTCTCAGGATTGATAGGTGTAGCAATGCTGAGCATTGGTGTCAGGTCAGACACAACTGAAAGGTTGAGAGACAGAGAAGCATTTGCTGCAGTAGCCCTTGCTTGGCCCGTGGCTGTCTTGGTGGGAAGCCTACCATTTTGGCTCGGAGGTGTTTTCCATGGACCATTCACTGATGGCTCAGGGATGACTGATATTGCTAGAGGTTTCGTCAATTCTTGGTTTGAATCAATGTCTGGCTTTACAACAACTGGTGCAACTGTCATCGAGCACTCGATGAGCCCAAATTGTATTCCAGGAACGACACCTGATTGCATAAACGCTCAGCCCAAAGGGATTTTGATTTGGAGATCATTAACTCAGTGGCTTGGCGGTATGGGAATAATTATGCTTGGAATGATGCTACTTTCGCGTGTATTAGGAGGGGGGATGGCTTTAGCAAGGGCTGAGTTAACTGGACCATCGCTCTCACGATTACGCCCTAAGTTACAGGAAACTGCTCTTGCACTTTGGACGATATACATCATACTGACTGCCATAGAAATCATACTGCTATGGTCGGTTGGAGGCATGACAATGTTCGATGCCTTCAATCATGGATTAACCACCATGCCATCTGGTGGATTCTCTACTCACGACGCATCGATAGCATACTATGATAGCTACATTGTTGAAACGATTATTATTTGTTTTATGTTCTTAGCAGGTGTAAACTTCACCCTCATTTGGCTTGCTTGGGAGAAGCAATGGGACAAGGTATTTGCCGATCAAGAGGGTAGAAGTTACGTCTTAGTAATTGTTGCAACTACTCTCTTTGTATTCTTAGCATTGATATCTCAAGGAAGTAATCTCAGTGAGGGATTCTTCGATTCCCTTTTCACTGTGGTATCAATTGGAACTAGTACAGGATACACCAATTCTGATTACATGCTGTGGCCGGTCGTTACTCACATATTCTTGTTCTTATTGATGATAGTTGGAGCATGTGCAGGTTCAACCAGTGGTGGACTGAAATTGATGCGTGTTAAACTAGGACTAAAGATTGCCTGGAGGGAAATCGGCAGAATAGTACAACCAAAGCGTGTTGTACAAATACGAATGAATGACGAAGTAGTAGACAATGAAAGGTTAGGATTGATTGTAGGTATGCTCTTTGTTTGGACTGGCCTTTTTGCAATCTCTTGTATCATTTTAGCAGTAACTATGCCTAATTCTGACTTTGAATCGGTGGTAGCAGTCGTTGCATCTGCTCTTGGGAATACCGGTCCTACTTTGGGAGATTATGGTCCATCCAATACATGGGCATCAATGGGTACACCTTCCCTGCTGATTACTTCAGTATTGATGTGGTTTGGAAGGCTGGAATTGATGACAGCATTACTATTGTTACACCCTAGAACTTGGGCTAGAGAAGAAAGAGAAGCCCCTGATAGAGCTTCGGTTAAGTTAATCCGTGAACTGTTTGAGAAGATGGAAGATAAGTCAAATGAAAAAGATTAGAACAATTTCATTTGACCAGGATTAGCAGATGGGTCTTCTTCGCTATCGGTTTCAGAATCTTGAATTTCTTCAATAATAGGAACCGTTGTTTCTGAGTTCGATTTTTCTAACTGTTTAGCATATCTTTCCATCAATTCTTTTGTGCTACGGTGAGATACAGTCAAACCACAAATTGCCACATGCTCTTCAGGTGAGAGTCCCAATGCAATAGATATTGAAAAGTCCTCACTGTTTTCTGATTGTACCGCAACGAGAGAAGGAAGTAACTCCTCTCTAACTGCTTTCTTAGAGCAACCACATGTTTCTGATAAGCGATCAACTACTGAGCGTTTTACCCAAGAAGAGCCACGTCGCAAAAAATCAGGGTATTTACAAAATATACGTCCTTCTATTGGTTTTGGCGAGGTTACACTTGCTGACAAACCGGTCAGATTTGAGGACCAATACCAAGACCTATGTGCAGTGTTTCGGAATCTTGTTGTCAATAACCCATCTGCTAGGGAGAGTGACTTAGAGCCTCTTCTTACAGCCTGCTGGTCTGTGAAAACTACTCCATTATTCCATGATACCCAAGCGACTAAATCATCTGGGCTTTTATCCAAGGAACGAGTAGATTGCATCGCTTTCTTTGCAGTTCTTGACCTGTATAGTTGGTCTAATCCGGGGAAAATTTCGACTGTTGTATCTCTCACACCTGTTTCTATATTCTCTCTAACCAACTCTTTTGTTAGGTTTGATTCGATTAGAGAACACATTACCTGCAAATCTCTCACCAAGGCTCGCAAGTCACCGGGATTGTTGTTTACCAATTCATCTAATGCACCAGGGTCTGCGGTGAATCCCTCTTCCTTTATCACTCGAAGAGCAATTCTTCTGAGCGCTTCATTAGACGCTCTTTCAAATCGAATAGGAATTAGATGTTTTGAAAATCTGTCTCTGGCCGTTCTCCATGAAGAAGATGCCCTACCCCATAGTCCCATTTCATCATTGCATGCTAAAATTACGGGCTGTCTCGTTTCCGATAGAAGATTCAGTAGTTCTGCTTTACCACCACTGTCCCCTTTCAATGCCTTGGAATCATCAACATCTTCACCTGAGACAATCGTGTTGATTCTATCGGATGATATTTCACGCAAACCCCCTGAAAGATGGTCTACTTCATCGAGGAGAATAAGTGTACGTGGTGGTTTTTGTCCCGGAGTCATGAACAGGGAACCGTGGGTGGAAGCATGTGTTGCAGCTTTTCTTATTGCTCCAGCGTTCCTAGCGTCGCTTGCGTTTAATTCGATTACCTGCCAACCCATATCTGCGGCAACGGCTCTTGCGACGGTTGTTTTTCCTACCCCTGGTGGACCAATTAATAGAATCCCTGGCTTTTTTGGCCTACCATCCTTCCATTGGTCTAGCCATGCTCTGATTTTCTTTCTTTGAGCCTCATTACCTTCGAGTTGTCTTTCACTCATCGGACGGTGGCGTTCTGTCCAATCACTAGCCACCATGTACCACTGTTTGACTAGGCCCCACTTGAACATTGAGTTTTTCAGAATGGTAATTCGTCAATGTTCAATCGAATTTGTTCACGTGTATCTCTATCTCTCAATGTCACAGTATTGTCACTCAATGATTGATTGTCTACAGTGATACAGAATGGAACTCCGATTTCATCAGCCCTTGCATACCTTCTGCCGATTGAACCACTTGCGTCATAGACCGAAAATACCCCTTTTTTGCCACACAGATTTCGATGAATGTGTTCTGCAAGTTCCTGCATACCATCTTTCTCTGATAGTGGTAAAACAGCGACATCGATTGGTGCTACAGTATTTGGAATGGATAGCAAGGTGTAATCCTCACCTTCTTTCTTGGTTTCATTGTAACAATGGTCCAAGATATGCCAAATGATTCTGTCAATTCCAAACGCCGGTTCCACAACGTGGGGAACATACCATTCTCCAGTAACATTCGCTGTAGTTTGAACACGCTTAACGTGCTCAGGAAGAATCTCAACCTCTTGACCATCAATACTTTCAATCATCGGGAATGATACGTCCGAATCTAAATTTTCGACATATTCTTTCACTTTACCTGCTAATGCCCTAAATGCAGGTCCTGCTTTTGCTCCATCGATTGTCCAACCATCTACTTCGACTAATTTGGGTTCCTTAAACTTCCTCCAAGCACGTAGTTTTTGGCCTGTAGCTTCCTCATGAGCAGTCAAATCATAGCAGCCTCTGTGAGCGATACCAACACATTCAATCCACCCGTAAGATCCCAAAATCTCTGCATCCCAGCAATCTTGTGCATAATGTGCCATTTCATTTGATTCGTGTTGCCTAAAGCGTAGTCCTCCAGGATTAATTCCAACAGATAGTAAGAAGTCCATTGTCCAAGCCATGAAATATCCAACTGTGGGATGTCGTATTACACCTTCATCCACAGCCTGCTTGAATGTCATCTCAACAACTCCTTTGCCGTCTGCAATCAGAGTGACTGTATTATTCCATGATGAAAAATCGTGTTGAGGTATGACTTCGGGATCGATGAAATATTCTAGTTCTGCCATGTTAAACTCTCTTAAACGGATCATTCCTTGGCGGGGACTGATTTCATTTCTGTAACCTTTACCTGTTTGGATTGCACCGAAAGGTAGTCGCTCTCTGAAATGTCTGTAAATCGATGTAAAAGATGTGAACATACCTTGAGCAGTTTCGGGCCTTAAGAATCCTTGACGACCAGATTCACCCGCTCCGATTTTTGTATTGAACATTAAATTTTGAGCTTCAATCTTACCCCAGTCAACAGCGCCGCAAGACGGACAAGCAGGTTTGTGTTCCTCGATAGATGATTCTAGTTCATCCTTAGTCAATGCATCTGCGTTTGGCACGAGATGTTCGATTAAGGTATCAGCACGACTTGCCTCCCCACATTTACCGCAGTCTGTCATGTAGTCACTAAATTCACCGACGTGTCCTGATGCCTCCAATACGGCGTATGGCGTGATTGTAGGACAAGATATCTCTACGATGTTACCGAGACTTTGCCAGTGATCAATCCATGATTGATTTACACGATTTCTAAGCCTACCACCGACTGGACCAAAATCGTACAAACCTGCATATCCACCATGGATTTCAAAAGCGGGAAGGATAATTCCTCTGCGCTTTAGCATACCCGAGAGCCTTGCTAACCTCTCAGGACTGAACTCCTTCATGACCTATGGGGGATGGAAGAAGTAAATGAGACCACCTCTTCAAAAAAAGAATAAATTTAGATTTGCAACTATTGTTAAAATATTGGAATATCAGGGGTAAATGTAGCGCAGTGGGCGTTTACACCTCAGATTTGACCTTCTTGAGTGATTTTAGGCTTGAGGCAAACATTCATGACCTCATTGCGCACGCTTTCCTTTCACGGATAGTGGAGAAGATAATCATGGCAAATATCTCATATCTAGATAATCCTCTATCAACTGAGGAATTATATGAGAAATTATGCCAGCCAGTTAGGAACTGGTTTAAGGATAAATTTCCTGATTTTACAAAGCCACAAAAATTAGCAATTCCATCAATTATGAACAAAGACCACTTGTTACTTTGCTCTCCAACTGGTTCTGGAAAAACGCTAACTGCATTCTTGTCAATAATCGACGAATTAGTTAGGCATGCACTTGCTGGAACACTCGAACAAAGGGTGTACTGCTTGTACATTTCACCAATCAAAGCACTTGCAAACGACATCCAAAAGAACTTGATTGGACCACTAGAAGAGATTGAGAATAAATACCTTCCAGATAGGGCTCAGGGTAAGATTAGAGTGGGGTTGAGAACTGGTGACACACCTCAATCTGAAAGACAGAAGATGTTGAGAAAACCCCCACACATACTAATCACCACACCTGAAAGTATGGCAATTGCAATCTCTTCTCCAAGATTTCAACCGATTGTCTCTAACGTTGAATGGATAATTATTGACGAAATGCATTCGCTTGTACCAACCAAGCGTGGTGTTCACCTAGCACTTACAATTTCACTGCTCGACACAATATTGGAGAGACCTGTCCAGAGAATTGGTATTTCAGCAACAATGGAGCCACTCGAAACTGTTGCAGAATATCTAGTCGCTAGTGACGACAGAGAAAGTCGAAATGGTAACCAGGCTGTAAAGATTGCAAAAATTAGTGGAGCCCGTGAACTCGACCTAGACATACTGCTATGCTCTCCTAAATTTAGCGACTTATCAGTAATGAAAGTATTAGAGATGAACGTAGAGATGGTTTCTGATTTAATTGGGGCCCACACGACGACTCTAGTCTTCGCAAATACTAGGAAAATGACTGAGACACTTGTACAGAAACTACGGCCCTTTCTTGGCGACTTAGTTGCGGGCCACCATGGTTCTATGGATAAGAGAATCAGATTGGATGTTGAAAGAAAACTCAAACTTGGACATCTACGAGCTGTGGTAACTTCATCCTCACTTGAAATGGGAATAGACATCGGTTCAGTCGACATGGTAATTCAGATCGGTTCACCAGGAGATATCGCAACCGCTCTACAAAGAATCGGTCGTGCTGGTCACCATGTTGGAGGTATTCCACGTGCTAGATTCTTGCCGACCAGTGTTGATGATCTAATAGAGTTAGCAGCATTACAAGCTGCAATTCAAACAGGCGACATGGACATGCTTGATTTCCCTCAGAATTGTTTGGATGTTCTTGCACAATTCTTGATTGGTTTGGTCATTATCAATGAAAGGGATATCGATGAAGCCTATGAGGTTGTAACAAGTACATGGTCATACAGAAACTTAGGCTATGATGATTTCATTGAAGTCATCGATATGCTAGAGGAAGAAAGGAGAGTTTGGGTTGATTGGGAGGAAAACCTCTACGGCAAGAGAGGTTACTCAAGGATGATTTATTATACAAACATCGGTACAATTGCTCCAGATAATTCCTATCTTGTTTTCAACGCTGAAGGAAGCATACTTGGACAATTGTCTTCGTCATTCGTTGCAAACTTGCGAGGTGGAGATGTAATTTTACTCGGTGGTTCCACATACAGAGTATCCAACATTCAGGGAACGCGAGTAAATGTAACATCAGTAACAGGATACCGCCCTACAGTTCCTTCTTGGAGTGGTGAAGCAAGGAGCCGTTCTAGAGAATTATCAAAGGCATTGCTTGACTTAATTGGGCACAGCGTAAACACACTACGACGCCAAAATGACCCTAGAGTAATCCTGCGAGACGTATACGGATTAAGCGAAGGGGTCGCAAACACTATCGCTAGACACCTAGAAGAGCATACACTAGATTCTTTCCAAGTTCCTGACCCCAACAGGCTAATCGTAGAACAGATTGTATCTGGCGGAATGCCAACTTACCTAATCACATCATGTCGAGGAAGAGGATTTAACACGGCGCTTGGATACTTTATGGCAGGTCTTGCGGAACAGGATGGAATTGCAGTCCTTGAATTGTCATTTGATGAAAACGGACTTTTGATCAAAACCAGTCAGGAAGTTGACCCTGGAAAAATGTACGAATCTTTCCAATCAAATGATCACATGGAAGTCATTGAAAGATACATTGTGAATACACAAATATTCGCAAAGCGATTCAGAGAAATCGCCGGACGTTCATTGATTATACCAAAGAGAATAGGTGCTGAAGAAGTAAGTCCTCAGCAATTCCAGCAGAGAGCAGATGCATTGCTACAGAGACACCGCTCAATCGAAGATTCGCTGTTAATTCGTGAAGCTAAATCGGAAATTATGTTTGGAGATATAGACATAAAATCTCTGAATCAATTCCTTCAAGCAAGTAAAGAATCCGAAGCACGAATAGTTCACTCCAAAGTTCCAGTTCCCTCGAGACTTGGTATGAGTTTGTACATGAGTACATTTGAGGACTTACTGTCAATGAAGACTCGCGCTTTCTTGGTGAAAGACATTGACCCAGAAATACTGAAGCGCTTGTTAGGAAACAGAAGTCTAGCAACAGAACTTACTGATGAACAATTGAATGATTATTACTCAAATAAAGTCCCCAAACCAACAAACTCAACGGAATTATTGAGTTTGATGAGCAAAGGTGGTGGACTTGATAGAAAGTGGGAAAATCCTCTCTACAAAGCAAAATTGGAGGGAATCGAACACAGTACAATCGAATCTTGGGTAAGAGAATTAGCAAGCCAAGGAAAGATCACCAAACTGAGAGCCACTGGTTCATCTGAACTAGATGATAAGTGGTTCACTACCTACATGGCTGAAATTCACGGAACTCTAGGTTGTATCGCTGAAGCAGGCGGCAAAGATATGGAGGATATCAGAGACCTTTACACCAAGGGAGTTACTTACGAGGTTGCTACTGAATTCGATGGGCTAAGACCTACTAACTGGCAAAAGATGACAATAACAGACGCTCATGAAGCATTACGTGTGAAGATAATCGAAATGTTGGGCAGTGAAGGTCCTGCAATGGGAGAGCATATTTTCGCTAGGTTGCCTTTCCCACAGGGACAAATCGATTCAATTCTACACGAATTAGAGATGAGAAACGTAATCTCAGTTGGTTTCTATAAACAGACAGACGATGCTGAGTATATCCTCAAAGTCGATGAACATAGAATCACCGGTGGTGAAGAAGATGTAGTCGAGTATCGCTGGGTTCAGAACTTAGTAATGCAGAAGTCATTTGAGCAATATCAAGATGGTTTTACAGCCTTCGACCAGCATATACTATTCCAGAAACAACAAGAAATGCTGTACAGAGTTGACGGATTTAGATATGCTGATTGGAAAGATTTGCAATTAGACTCTGACGTAATCATGGGCCGATTACTCCACAACAGAATTGGCTACACAACGAGGAAGAATCTACCAATGCTTCTCGGTCTCAAACCAGAACCCTGGTTAGGAGAAATGGAGAAATTAGTATTGGAAAAAATACCCATAGGAGAAAATTTGACAAGACAAGAAATTCTTGCTGACTTCCCAAAGGGTGAGGACCACAAGTCGTTGCAGAGAGATTTGAAAAATGCAATCAGCAATCTAGAGCGCCAGCTATGCGTTGTAAAACAATTCGAGGACGTCAGTGGACGCAGAAGACGCCTATCCCTATTCCACAGGGTAGTCGACGTCTACGAACCAATGGGCTTCGAAGATGCTTTGGTTGACGTTATCAAGAGAATGGGTCCTGTCAAAGCCTTCACCCTTCGATATTATGTTTCACGAAGCGTAGAGGAATTGGCAATCGCATTGAGAAATCTTGAGAATCAAGGCCGAGTTGCCAAGGTGATGGCTCTGGTTCCTGAGCCCGAAGCCTTCTATGTAATTCCAGAAGAAGTTTCGAAACTTAACACACAAAATAGGGAAGACAGGAAACTGCGAATCCTCACTCAATCTGACCCGTACGTTTCGAGATTTATATGGGAAGTTAGGTCTGTACTTGACAGAGGGTGGTACCTACCTGTCTTCAAAGGAGTAGACCCAATTGGTAAAGTTCTTATGTTCAAGATCAACGATTATCTCGAAATAAAGGATATGCACATCCCATATGCTTACCTTGATGAGTTCTGTAGTGCATTCGAAAAATTACTTGATAACCACTCTGACCAACTCGTAGATGTTGCAGTGTTATCTCAATTCAACGGCGTTCCTGTAACCGAACTCGAAGAAGACTCTCGCAATGCTTTGGAAGGAATTGGATTCAAGTTAGCAGGCGAGAGAATGATCAGAGGTGGAGTAGTTGACCCACAACCTCGAGAAATTGCAGAACGTGCATTATTCCACCGACATCACCTTCACCAAAATTCAAGACTTGAAAACGAAATTCAAGCGCTCGACAGTGTTCAAGAAGTCAGAGATGATTTCGGACTAAGAGGTAGGGCTGAAGTTTACCGTGTGAGTCTCAAGAATATGGCCAGCGCAAACCAATTACATCAAGGAATCAACCTCAGAGGTCATCAAGTCTGGGCATCATATGACCACTTTTCAACACTGTTAGCAATTCGAGGAGAAGAGCCAAATGAAGAATTGTTAGATGTATTGGAGTTCTTTGAGAATCACAGTGATCCAAACCTGTTTATGGAACGACACGCAATGAAGAGAGCTGCATTCAGGAAATTAATTCAGCCACTCTTGCGCAGTGGCCACATGGTTCAAGATTATCGAGGTGGATTTAGGTCTGTAGCACCAAGAAGAGGTCTAGACCCTGTAATCCTGAGAAGAGAGTACCTTCGCAGGCTTGTATCTGACTATCCAGTAATTACACTAAAGCAATTCACAAGACTTGCAGGTACGCCGTTTAAGCCAGAGGAACTTAAAGCGATTTTAACAGAGTTCGAAGAGGATTCTACCTTAATCAAGGGATTCCTAATCCAAGATTTGCACGAAGTCTGTTGGGGAAGAAAAGACCTACTCGATGAAGCAAAGAATGTTCCACCAATACGTGACTTTGTAATTCCACCATCTGACCCGATTGCTCCATACTTCTCCGAGGTGCTAAAGCAAAAATTCGGATTTGGCAGTGCATATCTTGTCTTCAGAAATGCAGAACCTGTCGCAGCCTTCAAAGCAAATACACGTGACAAAATAATCGATGTAACCGATTATGAAGGTTCCGAGAAAGGATGGAGAATTGTCAAAGAATTCGCATGGGAGCATCAAATGCCACTGAAAACCGAACTCAGAATCGGTGGAAAGCGGATGAAGTGAGTACTGGACTGGAAATATTCAAACGAATTCAGTCAACTTTGTATGGGCCTTTCTTGTGTTAGATTAAATAACAAGTTTCCGTGTCATCAGACTGTGAACCGGAAGGCTGTGTCACTTGCTGTCCTATTTTTGATGGTATCCTTGAGCCCATTTGTCCAAACAACTTCGGCAAATGAGATTGAAGATATCGAGGTATTACAAACCATTGTAAATCCCGCTAACAACCACACTTACCACCTCCTGAGTGCTTCATCATGGAGCGATGCCGCATCTGTTGCAAGGAGTTTGGGGGGATTCTTGGTAACAGTGGATGATGCTGATGAAGACCAGTGGCTCTTCGATACCTTCGCAGTTGACAACGGGACAACTCGACATCTTTGGATTGGATTGTCTGACCATCAAAGTGAAGGTGATTTCAGGTGGCATGATGGCACACCCTTCACTTACAGAAACTGGGGTGAGGGCCAACCTGGCGAAGGTGATGACGAAGACTATGTTCACATCACTGGAACCAATATGGGAACAATTGAGCCTGCTTCTTGGAATGATCTTGAAGACGACCCTCAGTACTTCCCAGTCTACGGCGTTGTCGAAGTTGGAGAAGGTGCTGATTATGCCCTAAGATTTGATGGAGACGACGACCACATATTCATCGATGACGAAGTTCCTGAGTTCACAGATCATATTGAAATCGAGGCTTGGATTAATGTCGCAGATTCTTCAGGAATTCAGTTCATCACAATGCTAGGCGATTATGGCTGGGGACTTTACATTAACAATGGCTACCTTGCATACTCAAATGAATACTCATTATCACAAAATCCTACCTCTAACATCTCAATTGTAGATGGAGTTTGGACTCATGTTAGAGTTGTAGTCAACGCTACTACGGGAGGAGAGTTTTTCGTAAATGAAGAACCTGCTGGACTTATCGATGTAAATGATTCACAAATCCCTGCTGGTGATTTTGGTTCAAATGATTGTTTCCAATCTGGAGAAGATTGTGATGAACTATACATCGGAAGGATGGGAGCGGGTTGTGATTGCAACTATTTCCACGGATTGATAGATGATGTAAGAATTGGAAATATCAACGAATACACACTTTGGGAGTTTACAGAGGGCGAGGGTAGCCAAACAGAAGACTCGCTAGGATTGTTAGGAGAGATTCATGGTGCTGCTTGGGTTATGCCCGATGGGACAATTATCGCCCAAGCTATCGAATTAGAAAATTATGAATATTACTCTGACATTTCTGCTAGTGCAGGTGATACTTTACTATTCTTCATGGACATACCAGAGAACACCCAATATGCCTACCTTAACATGTATTCATGGGACTTCGAATGGGAGGAAGACTACTACGAGGAACCCGAATATGAAATCTATATTTCAAAGGATGAAATCCCTTCCGCGTGGGATCATGATTATGAGATAGAGACCTATTACGGTCTGTACGTTTACGAGTATTTCGAATGGCCTGAGGAAGGCATATATTGGATTACTGTATCATCAAACTATGACATTGATAATCTCGAAATAAATGCATACTGGGAACTGGCTCCAGAACCTCCTGAATTGGATGAAATGACAGAATTGAATGATGGAATTTCTGTTACAAACCAAAGGATAAGTCGCAATAGTGGAGATTCCCTGTACTTCTATGTCGATCTGCAGGACGATTTAGCAGAATTGCGTGTCGATACATGGGGTGGAAACGGTGACTGCGAACTTCACATGGCCTACCAAGCCCTGCCTTACACAAACGATTGGGGTTGGATTGATGACGGCTGGTTAATTGAGGAGACCGGAGAAAGTAAGGGCAGACAGATTGGAGGACAAGACAAATCAGACCACTCTTACAATCAAGGAAATGATGAGACTGTGCAACTATTTGACGCTCAACCTGGAATTTATTACATTATGATGACATCATATCGTGGATGTCGAGATGTCACCATACAAGCCGACTTTACATATGCACCAAACAATGTCGAACCTGAGTCTGCAATCGAACTAACTGACGGATTATCTTACGGTCCATTGTCTGGGTTTGAAGGCTTGGACCAGTATTTCTTCATCGACGTACCAGTGGGAACAGAAAGGCTTGAAGTTGACTTAGACAATGGAGATGGAGAAGCCAAGTTGATGATGAGATTAGAGCAATATCCTACATGGACAACTTACGACCATCATTCAAACGCTCCCGGCGCCGGAGATAAAATCGGATTTAACGACCCAACACCAGGGCGCTGGTACATCATGTTAGGTAGTGAAGAATACTACAGTCGAATCGATATTACCGCTTCATTTGAAGACAGATACGTATGGACATATGACGGAGAGCCAATCCAACTTTTCAATGGTGAAGAAATCGGAGCTATGAGCGCACCTGAAGGAGAAGAGTTGCTATTCTTTGTAGAACTCGATGAGGCTATTGCGAATCAAATGGAAATCAAAACATGGGGTGGTGAAGGAGATCTTACTCTATTTGCTGAAATTGAAGAGTTCAACTGGATGGACTTTGAAGATGGGCCGATGGGCAGACAATTTGGAGAAACATTCTACGAATCTAACAGTGGAGGTGCTGAAGAGTACATCAGTCTCTTCTTTGTTACAGGATATGTTGAGATTACGGTTTATGCCAATTCAGACCTCGAAGATATCTCAATAATTGCAACATGGGATGAATTCGACGAACCGGGACCTGGCCCTGAACCAGAACCTGAACCAGAACCACCTGTTGACGGAATAATGGAATGTGACGACTTTATCGAAATCATGTTTGATGAACTAGATACTAACGGGGATGGAGACATTTCCAAAGACGAGATCATAGAGGATGAGAATGGAGAGTTCGAGGAATATGACACTAACAGAGACGGTGTATTGGACAAATCGGAAATAACTGTAGCGATTTGCTCTTGTGATAACGAGTTGATGTTGGTCACAGACCAACTTGAATCTAGAGATGGAAGATACTCCATTGAAACTCTTTCAAACATAGCATGGAAGAACGAATTTGATTTCTTTGAAATGGACAGCAATAATGATATTTGGATTGATGAAGAGGAAATGGAAAAGTACGCAGAATCATGTGTCACTACCTACGACCCATTCGATAGAGATGGAGATGGTGTTCCAGACAAAGATGATGCATTCCCTGATGACCCTAACGAAGACACAGACACTGATGGAGATGGCATAGGAGACAATTCAGACATAATAGCTTCAGTAGATAACGATGTGATTTGGGTATCCTCAGGAGTATTAGGGCTAATTTTAGTCGCTGCACTTGGAGTGATGTTTATTCGCTCAAGAAGGCGCCCAGAGTATGCTTGGCAAGAGTATCAAAAGGACAACATGTCAGAAGCAATGCTTTCGCAAATGACATCGAATATGCCTCAACCTGTGGTTCAACAAGAAGTACCTCCTGCGTTGGATCTCGGTCCGCCTGTTGAAAATGTTCCAGATGACATGAAAGTCTCAGATCTCTATGATTGAGACCGTTTTGACTTCTGGTCAACACCTAGTGGCTTCATTAAAGCCAACACATTTCTGTGCATTTGAGGTAACATCTCGAACAGAACAAGTGCTAGTAAGAACATTGCTCCCAACGAAACAAATCTAGCTGCATATGCGTGACCAAATTCGAAGATTGAAAGGTTCATCCATCTCCAATCAGGATAGCCCATTTGAAGCCAAATCAAGCCTGCATTTCTGAACAAATTGAGGATGTGAATCAAAGAAAGAGCAACAAATAGGGCTCTAACCCTTTTTCTCCAATCGATGTCTAAAACGGAGATTGCACCAACGAAGATAATCATCGATTGGATTGCTGTACATGCAAGCACGAAGTTGATGTAAATCGGTTCCCCGTTAACCAGTAACTCGGTGTGAAAAGAATATTCTGACATCTCTTCAGTCAG
>Ga0213865_10000335_pt1 | contig 31971 bp, 25 predicted proteins | sample PICome_6_FD_160100 | JGI IMG/M metagenome (GOLD analysis project Ga0213865, IMG submission 160100) | Coastal seawater microbial communities near Pivers Island, North Carolina, United States - PICO282 | ecosystem: Environmental > Aquatic > Marine > Coastal | place: USA: North Carolina...
AGAAAGACGAGGGGTTTAAGGCGCTACAAGAACATGAGGATATAGAAGTACAGACGCTAGTTGCTGCAAGACTAGGTTTGAAAAGTACCTTAGAAGAAACAAGAACAGAACGCTTCTTGGATATTGCTACTCGTGGAAAGAAGATGCCAGTTCCCATCAAATATTACGCAGCGCATACGGGACGTTGGGGTGGTTCTGATAAGGTAAACTTACAAAACTTACCATCACGAGGGCCAAATGCAAAGGTATTGAAATCATGTATTTGCGTCCCTGAAGGGCACACCCTGATCCAAGCCGATTCTGCTCAGATAGAGGCACGAGTGTTGGCGTGGTTGGCAGAACAAAACGATTTGGTCTTAGCATTCAAACGTGGTGAAGATGTATACAAGATAATGGCTGCAAGTATATACAAAACTAAAGTAGAGAAAGTCACACCAGAGCAACGCTTCATAGGTAAGACTACAATACTTGGTGCTGGGTACGGCATGGGCGCTGTACGATTCCGAGAACAATTGAAAACATTTGGTGTAGAAGTTGACGAGAAAGAATGCCGTCGCATTGTGGGGGTGTACCGTAGTGCCAACAGCAAGATCACTAAATTGTGGCGAACGGCTAACACCGCACTGGAATGTCTGCACGGCAACGCCATAACAACGGTAGGTAAGAAAGGCGTTCTAAAACTCCTACCAAAGGAAAACGCCATCCGGTTACCGTCAGGTCTTAGTATGTATTACAACAAACTTAAGATGGAGTTAGATGAAGATGGTAGGGAGCAGTACTCCTACAAAACCCGCATGGGCTACATCAAAATATACGGCGGCAAAGTTATTGAAAATGTGTGCCAAGCCATAGCGCGTTGTGTAATGGCAGAACAAATGCTGGAAATACAAAAGAAGTATAGGATTTTGCTAACAGTCCATGACTCTGTGGTATGCTGTGTCCCTGACGAACAAGTTATTGAAGCTTGTAATTACATAGATTCCTGTATGGCTTTTGTCCCCGAATGGGCCTCTGGCCTACCCGTCCGTGGGGATGTGGAAATCGGGAAGAATTATGGAGAGTGTATCGAATGGGTACGAGAACAGCATGGTCTTTCAGTAGCCTAAAGACTTTTGAACAATGCCCGAAAAAGTATTATCACCTGAAGGTAGCAAAAGACTACGAAGAAAATTTTAATACTGAAGCAATGCGGTACGGTAATGAGTACCACAAGGCAGCGGAGGATTACGTAGGTGGGATAGTTAGCGAACTAGACCCACGATTTGATTACTCGCAAAACGTGTTAGATAAGTTGTTGGCGATGCCGGGCGAGAAGCTCTGTGAATACAAGATGGGTATCACGTCAAACTTGGAACCTTGTGAGTTTTTTGCTGATGATGTTTGGTATCGAGGCGTAGCTGACCTGATTATCTTGGATAGAGACGCAGGGGTAGCCAAAGTTTTTGATTACAAGACGGGTAAATCTGCCAAGTACGCTGACGTAGGGCAGTTGGAGCTTATGACCCTGTGTGTGTTCAAACACTTTCCTGAGATACATACAGTGAAAGCCGGGTTGTTGTTCGTTGTGTGTAACAAGTTAATTAAACAAACCTATGAAAGAAAAGACGAATCAAAGTTGTGGGAGAAGTGGTTAACCAAATATGGGATTTTGGAAAAGACCCTTGTAACTGATGTATGGAATCCGAGGCCCACTGGATTGTGCAAGGCTCATTGCATTATACTGGAGTGTCCTCATAACGGGAGAAGATGATGCCGTATACAAAGAAGAAACGTCCGTATAAAAAGGAGTACGAACAACAGAAGAAACGTGGCGAACATGCTGATCGTATGGAGAGGCAGCGTGCGCGACGTAAGATAGACAAGGAAGGTGAAGATAAGAATAAGAACGGCAAAGCCGATAAACGAGAGGGTAAGGATGTAAGCCACAAGAAAGCACTGAGCAAAGGTGGCAAGAACTCTCATGGGACTAAAATAGAAAACAAGTCCAAAAACAGATCATTCAAACGAGATTCAAAAGGGCGCCTAGTTTCTGAAACTAGTAAGCGCGAAAGAAAGAAAAAGAAGTAATCTGGAGAACGATAAAATGCAAGAAGAAATACCTACAGTAAACTGTTATATACGTGGCAGACAATATGTCTTTGTGTGCGAAGAATGCGGAGGCAGGCATTACCACGGACTAGGTGGGGGAGAAGGGCATAGGTCTTCCCATTGTACCGTAGAGGGTGCGTACCCTAGAGGTTACAACTTAAAATACAGCCCAGAAGAAGATTTAAGGAGCCGCTGCGTTACTGGTGATCATCCGGAAGCCATTGAAAATAGAAACGAACTTCTAGCAATGGCTGCTAAATATCCAGATAAACTAGTAGGGTAACTTAAATGCGAGTAGTTGATAACAGGGGTTTACGCCTGCGGGTTCGTGACCCCCAAAGAATTACAACAGCCATACCGACTAGCCGTGATCTCGGCAACAACGAAGTCCTAGTTAAGTGGGGTGTAGACGAAGCACGAGTGCTACGCAATCTTAACGTCAAGAATGTACCGTCTCCAATACTAGGTCAGTACGATTGGCCGGGGCGTTACAAACCTTTCGATCATCAAAAGACTACATCATCCTTTCTTACACTAAATAAGAAAGCGTTTTGCTTTAATGAACAAGGTACAGGAAAAACTGCCTCTGCTATCTGGGCTGCTGACTTCTTACTCAAACAAGGGGTTATTAACAAAGTACTGATTATTTGCCCTTTGTCTATTATGGATTCTGCATGGAGGGCTGACCTGTTTACCTTCGCTATGCACCGTAGTGTGGATATAGCGCACGGGGCAAAAGATAAACGCCGTAGAATAATCTCAGGCGACGCAGACTTTGTGATTATTAACTATGATGGTGTCGAGATAGTAGAAGATCATATACAGATGGCCGAGTACGATCTAATAATTGTAGATGAAGCCACACATTATAAGAACGCAAATTCAAAACGCTGGAAAGTACTTAACAGAATAATAAAACCCGACACATGGGTGTGGATGATGACGGGTACTCCCGCCGCTCAATCCCCCCTTGATGCGTTTGGGCTGGCTAAAATGATTAACCCCCTAGCTGTACCGCGTAGTTTCTCCGCGTTCCGCGAGATGGTTATGTACAAAGTGACTCAATTTAAGTGGGTTCCTAAAGACAATGCTGTAAATAAAGTACATGCAGCATTACAGCCAGCAATACGGTACACGAAAGAACAATGCCTCGACTTACCAGAAATGACGTACGCCAAGCGTGAGATCGAGTTAACAACACAACAGAACAAATACTACAAAGCTATACGCAGTCACATGCTAACAATGGCGGCTGGAGAGCAAGTTACTGCACCAAACGCCGCTGTAACTATGAATAAGTTACTACAAATATCTTGTGGTGCAGTCTATGCCGATAGTGGAGAGACAGTAGAATTTGATATCAAGAACCGATACAAAGTACTGAAGGAAGTTATTGATGAGACAAGCCAGAAAGTGTTGATCTTTGTGCCCTTTAAGCACGTCATCGACATACTATCTGAGAAACTTTTTAAGGACAAAATATCTAACGGCATCATTCGGGGGGACGTAAGTGTTTCAAAGCGCACCCAACTGTTTAAAGAATTCCAAGACACAGACGACCCCAGAGTCCTGATAATACAGCCACAAGCCGCAGCGCATGGTGTCACCCTTACCGCAGCAAATACCATCGTATGGTGGGGGCCAGTGGCTTCCTTAGAAACTTATGCTCAAGCTAATGCACGCGTGCATCGGTCTGGGCAAAAGCATCCTTGTACAGTCGTACAGTTACAAGGTTCCCCGGTTGAGAAAAGAGTATACAAACTACTTGACCAAAGAATAGATGTGCATACAAAAATAATAGATTTGTACAATGAAGTACTTGAAATGTAAAAGCACTGCACATATAATCACTCCCCCTAATTAAAATATAAAGGAGAACGATGTAATGACCGAAGCTGAAGAAGTTGGTTTAGACCGCCTTGTTGACGCCTGCATAAAAATCCGTGATCGAAAGGCTGCTATCACTAGTGAGATGAACACTAAGCTTAGTGCGCTCGACGAGAAGCTGGATAAATTTAAACAAGTGCTCAACGAACATTGCGAATCTACTGGCGCTGAGTCAGTACGGACTGCAACAGGTACTTTCTACCGATCAGTTAGAACCAAGTTTTGGACTTCTGATTGGGAGAGTATGAACAAGTTTATCATGGAGCATGGTGCTATGGACTTGATGGAGAAACGCCTTCATCAAACCAACATGCGTACCTTCCTTGAGGAGAACCCTGACAAACTACCGCCCGGTCTAAACGCTGATAGCGAATACACTATAACTGTACGGAGGAAAAAATAGTGTCAGATACAAAGTACGTTACTTTGGATGAACTAGCTGCACACGTAGGTGTCAAAGTGTCTACGGTTAGGCAGTGGGTAAAGCGCGGGTTTGTCCCACGCGAGACTTACATAAAGGCCGGTAATACCTACCGTTTCTGTGTAGAGGATGTTGTTGCTGCACTGCGAAAGGAAGAACCAAAGGGCCGGTATGAGGCAGCGGTTGAGAAAGCCGCAGATAATCTGCGTGAGGGAGATGAACGCCCTGAGCGCGGTACTGTAACTCGTGCGATGATAGAGAATGTCATTAATGAGTACGAAGAAGAAACGAAGTCGAGCGAAGAGCGCGACGTAGAGGACATGCTGGCGGAGCTAGATGATGACATCTGATGGGTTGCCTGATAGCTATAAGAACTTGTTTTCTAAGTTAAAACCAGAGGCTTCAAAATCAGAGATCAATCGGATAAGTATTCGAGAGAATGCGTTTCGCAAAGTAGTTAGTGGTAAAGAAACGGAGGTATTGGAAAGCAGTGTTTTAAAACTTGTAATAGTAAAGACTGCACCAATTTCCAGAATGTATTATGCTGGGCAGTTCGTGCCCGGCGAACACAACCCACCCACTTGTTGGTCTGACGATCATGCAAGTGGGAGACCTTCTAAGAATGTTCTTGAAGGTAAGCAACACATTACATGTTTTGATTGTAAGCAAAACATAAAAGGTTCCGGACAAGGTAACTCCCGTGCGTGTCGGTTTCGGCAACGCATTGCGATCATGTTAGTGGATGACAATGGTGAGCTTACTGATGATACGGTGTACCAACTTGACCTTCCGTCTACCAGTATTTTTGGTAGCGATCAAAAGAAGATGTCAATGCAAGCGTTTGCAAAGTATTTGAATAGCAACAAGACGCCAATAGCTACTGTTCTTGTAGAGGCTAGGTTTGATGAAGACTCATACATACCTAAACTTTATTTCAAAGCAGTGCGCCCTTTGGAAGAAAATGAAATTTTAATTGCGATGCACGCGCAGAAAGACCCAGACACTAAGGAATTAGTGAAACTTGTTTTTAAATCTAACACCTCACAGAACAACAATGTTGAAAGTGTATTCGACGTTGTTAAAGGGGAAGGAGTATACGTTCAAGAGTAGTACTGTAACACCTAACCTTGGCTATAAAAGCCAAAGCAATTTAATCCTTGTTAATACGAGAGCGATATGAGCAAAAATACTTTTATGATACGCGGCGTGGAGGCGTTATACCCACGACTAGACCAGCCTTACCATTTCTCATCTACCGGCGGTAAGAACGGTAAGGGTGGCACTGTACCTTGTGCAGCTACTGATCAGGGCGCTGAGTACAGCATGAGTTTTAAGCTAAACAAATCTCAAGCTATGGAGTTATTAGAAGCGATGAATAGCGCCTATGATGACGAACGGGAAGATAGTTGGCCCGGTATGTCTATGCCTTTCAAGAAGCCAGAAGATGGCGGAATTGTAGGTAAAGCCAAAATAGCTGCGTCCTACAAAAGCCCACCAAAATTATTTGATGCGGCAACTAAACCTTTACCCGAGGATTTTCAACTTACTACAGGCAGCACTGTAAACTTGTTTGTAGAGTTAATCCCTTATAGCGGTGGTATGGGCAGCAGCGTATCTCTACGGTTACGGCAAGTTCAAGTAATCAAACTGAAGGAACGTACTGATACTTCTGTGTTCGGCCCACAAGAAGGATTTACTCAATACGAAGATAGCATGTTCGATGCTGTTTCAACTGATGCTCCCAAAGAAGCTCCCAAAGAAGCTGCTAAAGAACCAGAAGAACCAGAAGAACCAGAAGAACCAAAAGTTCGTGAGACAAAGAAAAAGCCACCGGCTGATGACGACTTGTCTTCGATGCTTGATGAGTTTGACGATTAATAACTTTTGTTCCTTTAATTTGAGACGCCCTTCGGGGCGTCCTTTCTCTACGACATATGACTTATGGATACTCGACAGTTTTTAAATACTGTCTTAGGAAGTGAGGGTTTTTATTGCACAGTCGGAATGAAAGATGGGATTGATGTAAAGTTTTCAGAAACAAAAGAAGATGCTCTATCCCATATAAATACTGCTAATGATAATGACAATAATGTGTATGTAGCTCTGGCTACGTTTAACACAGAAAAGCGCGAAAAGAACAATGTTAAGCAGTTAAAGACTTTATTTCTCGATATAGATTGCGGTGAAGAAAAAGACTACCCAACTAAGACAGAGGCTTACGCAGCCTTAAAAGAGTTTATAAAACGTTACACCCTACCAAAACAATCTATCCTTGTTGATTCAGGGCGTGGTTGGCATGTTTACTGGGTGTTAGATAAACCGTATGGCAAAGACGAATGGGTTGCCGTTGCGGAACAATTAAAGAGAACCTGCAAACATGCAGGGTTTAAAGCAGACGTACAAGTTACTGCGGATGCCGCTCGGATATTACGCGTACCGGGGACACGCAACCACAAGACTAGTACCCCTTTAGATTGCACTGTGTATAACCACAATGATGGCGTAGTTAGTTTGGAAGAGTTTTCGTCCAAGCTGCCAGAAGATTTGATACCAGTTCTTTCTACACAAGAATTCTCAGAAGAAGATCAGGAGGATATGAAGAACGCTCTGGGCAACAGAGTGATAAAAAGATTTGAAGTACTGCTAGATAAAACAGTAAACGGTACAGGCTGCGCTCAGATAGACAGAGCCATACGTGAGCCTGATTCAATAAGCTACGCGTTGTGGACGCACGTTATGTCCATAGCAAAGTTCTCCGATATAGATATAAGCGATGCGCGTGGTATGGAGAACGTACACGCTATATCTAGTGGGTATAAAGATTACACCGAAGAAGAGACAAATAACGTAGCGCGTACCATCGAGGCACCGCACGGTTGTGCAAGATTTGAAGAAGAGTACCCAGAGGGTTGTGAAGGTTGCCCACATAAGGATAACGACAGATTTAAAAGTCCGATAAGTCTAGCCGTAGTTCCAAACGAGGCGTCTGAGGAAAGCTACACAGTAGAAGTTCCGGACAATAGTGAGGTTGCGTTAGACACAAAAAACACGGAAGCCGCACCTTCTACAGTAACTATCCCCAAATACCCGAAGCCGTATTTCAGATACGAAGGCGGCGGTATAGGGCATAGAGAGATAAAAGATGGCAATACTGAGGTGAGGGAAATACTCAGTACTGACCTGTACATCATACGCAAACTACGCGATAGAGTGGCTGGGACTTCTTTTATATTTCGCCACCATACTAAGCGGCATGGTATACGGGACTTTATGATACCGGCTTATAAACTTGTTGGTAGGGAGACATTCAAAGTAGAGCTGACTAAACGTGGTGTTTTCACTATGAATCCTGCACTACTTATGAACTTTGTAGCGGCTCTTGTAGATCACGCTGAAGAACATATGGACGAGCATACTGTAGCTGAGCAGTTTGGTTGGACTGAAAATAACAAGTCTTTCATTCTAGGGGATAGAGAGATATTCCCTAAAGAGATCAAACATAACTATCCTAGTTCAGTAACAGAGGGGTACTTTGCTCATTTTGATAAGGCTGGGACTTTAAAAGAATGGAAAAAAATCCCTAAGTTTTTTGATAAGCCGGGGTTTGAACCCCACCAGTATATGTTTGCTATGTCATTCGCTGCACCATTGATGATCTTTGCACCAAAGATAGCTGGCAGTATCTTTCATTTGAAAAGCACTGAGTCCGGCTTTGGTAAGTCTACTGGTCAGTTTGCTGGGGCTTCAGTATGGGGTAACCCTTCGTTGGTAGTACAGAAAGGGGAGGATACGTTTGCTTCTGTGTGGAAAGTTACAGAGACATACAAGAATATCGTTGTGTACTTAGACGAGTTGTCTAATAAAGAGGGTAAAGACCTTAGTAGCTTTGCTTATGCAGTCAGTCAGGGTATGCAAAGGAATCGTTTACGGGGTAACTCTGGGGAGACTGTAGAGCGTTACAGAGGCAAGCCGTGGGCTACTCTGGTACCGACAAGCGGTAATACAGGCATCCTCGACACCATATCAGCCGACTTTAGACAGCATCCGAAAGGAGAAGCGCAACGTCTGTTAGAAGCGGAAACTTTGGTAAAACTCAAAGAAGACGCTGACACTACCAAAGAGGGCATCGAACTAAATCAGTTGTTAGATAACAACTACGGGGAGGCTGGAGAACTTTATATACAGAAGTTAGTGAAGAATCAGAAAGCTGCTGAAGGTTTGTTGCTTACTTACGTCAATAAACTCATAGAGCGTACGGGGCTAACAGCACAAAATCGCTACTGGTTATGGCAAGCCGCCGCTGCATTAACTGGGATGAGTATTGCACAACGGATAGGGCTGCATGATCTTAACGTAGCCAACCTAGAGGATTGGGTATGCAAAATGCTACGGAAAGCACGTAGCGACACCACTGCTGCTGTAGTGGATATAAGGGACATACTTGCCCAGTACCTAGCCGAAAACAATCGCAACGTAATAAAAATAGATAGTACGGAATCTACGGACGACCCAGAGCTATCGGTTTATGCAACAGAGTATGAAAAACCTTTATACAAGATTGTAGCTAGGATAGAGGTGGACACTAATGTGATGTACATGTTGCCTACCCCGTTCAAGAAGTGGTGTGGTCAGAGAAAGCTGGAATACAGCCACATGCGGCGTCTGATAATTGAAGATTTGGGGGGCAGGGATGCTAAGTACAGGCTGAGCACCGGCATACCGGGGCTTAATTTACCGCCTACGTATGTTATTAAACTGGATTGGAGCGAGGAAAAGACCGTAGAAACACCAAAAGAAACCGACATATAGTAGTTCTACGTTGTTCTACCACACTATATTGTGGTACATTGCGCTCTCATCGTTCTCGTAGAGAGATCATTGCCCTCCTTGTGGGGGCATTTTTTTACAAGAAATAGTCGTCTTCGCCCAGAAGCTCTAAGCGGCTACGTAGTACTTTCTCGTACCTACGCTGACTCACTGTAATACCACCCAACATTCTAGCCATTTCACTGGTGATTCTATGCTGTCGGAGTGATCTAGCTTTGGTGTCTCCGGTGATCCTGACTTCAGGGTTTCGCCTGTTAAATTCGTTTATTTCCTGATCTACATCACGGACACCTTCAAAGTCACCGACTCTGTAAGCCATGTACCTTTGACGGAGAAGCTTTGTTTTTCTTTGGTTAATGTTTCTGTCTTTACGTTTTTCTACACCACTTATCTCTAAAGACTTGGTGTAACCCGCTGGGGCAAATCCAAATAATTGTCCGGCCAACACTAAAGGACTTAAATCTTGCGTGATTGGATCACCTCGTAATGTAGTCGCACCGCCGTCTCTAGCGTAACGGAAACTCTTTGCAAAACCAGATATAGCGGAGGGAGCTACTGATTCAAATGCTCGATCAGCGTAACCCTCTTCAAGCAATCTTTTAGCTCCAAACATCCTAGAGAATATACCCCCAAGAGGGCCACCTCCTAGGTCAAGAACAAGTTCAGCAAAACTTTCTGTTTCTTTATTGGGTAGAGTTCTGTGGATAAGATTAGTCATACCTATACGTGGGGCAATATCTAGTCCAAACATAGCATTCAATACGCCAGAGTACGGCCCTTCACCAAGTTGTCTAGCTACTATAGTCTCTGCATCGTCATCTTCATCATCTAACAAGAACAGGTTTGCTAACTCGGTGGCAACCCCATACAAAGGCAAACCCTGCGCCCCTGCAAGCAACCCAGACATACCGAACAACCCAACTATCTGTTTCTTAGCTTCGCTCTTTTCATCTTTGTTGAGAGGGCTTCTACGAAAGGCAAGTCGGGCCATTTTCATTTGCAGATACGCCATAGAGATACCAAATCGCTTATACATAAGCAGGACACTGCCTATATCGCCTTGCGCTATCTTAGGTGCGGTATCTATCAAAGCACCACTGTTAGTATGCTCTATGTCGAGCATGACTTGGTTTATTATTTCTGTTCGTTCTTCGTCTGTTAAAGTATCACCACGCCCTGCTTTCTTGTTGTCGGCTATCTTCTTATCTACTGCCAGTTTATACGCAGCTATTGCAGTAACTTGTCTGTTAAGACGCTCACCTTGATGAAACATAAACCCAGATACAGCGTTAACAGTGGTTTGTATTCTGTCAAACTTGTTACCAGTAGGATTATCTACGTCTATCATATCCCCTACTGTCGAAGCGTTTGCAGCCCCTCTGTCATCTAACGCTCTTACAAGCTGCCCCAGACCGGGGTACTTTTCAGTTACTTCGTCGGGTAAATTATCAGTATTCAGATTGGTAAGGTTAGGGCCATCAAACTTAGTCTCTCCTTCTCCGATACCTTCAAACGTATCTGCTTTTCTCCTCATGCCTGTACCCATGTACAGCTTAGTAGCATCGAACAACGCTTTCATAGTATTGCGGTAGCCGTATTTACCCGCCAAGAAAGGCAGTACGACAATCGGGAGAATAAAAGAGTTAACCAATGCGGAAGACAAATTAAGCCCCAGAGTATACATAAACCCAAAGCCTTTAAGTCGTCGCGCCCACGTACCAACTTGTGGGTTTTTAGCAAACTTTATGTAGCCTTTCGCCTGTTCAGATACTTGATCGGCAAACTCATAACTTTCGGAACCCACCAATTTATTCTTTGCGAGTTCTATCGCGTTCTCTCTATCGTTAAGAGGTACATCAAACTTTAAGTTATCTACTTGCCCCATGAACGCTGGCATACGCTCACTAAACACTTCTATTGCGTCAATCTCTGCGCCGTATACATCCTTTCTTTTTCTAAAAGAACTTTCCAAAGCACGTTCAGGTAGGGCATTTAGCATGGCGTCTTGTACGATAGTGCTTATCGCGCTACCAGCAGCTTGTACGTTTGCCACTATAGCGTCAGCTTCCTCTTGGCTCTTACCTTCTGCTAAAGCATCTTGTTTGGCTTTCTCTGCCGCAGCATAGCGCCTACTTAAAATATCTGCATACAACTTGTTAGCCCAACGTATGTCTACGCTTGTTGCTTCTGTTTTAGCGCCAGTGGGTCGAGTAGCAACAAGAGGTTCTAACGCAGTTTCAAACTCTGCATCTTGTATTTCTTGTGCAGTAGGTTGTCTTCCCTCTGCGTTAGCGCGTGCAACAACTTCGGCTCTACCGCGCTCCCTTGCTTCTACTATGGTGCTTTCTTTGCTTGTTAATAAGTCTTGTCTGAGTTGAGGGTCAGTCCTCAAAGCTTGTATGTATTCGTCTCGCTGCTTTCTAGTTGTAAAAGCAACTTTATACTGCTCGACACCTTTAGTTAATTTGTCAAACCCTTGATGGTTAACCCAAAAATCACCTTTTCTAAACAAAGGAAAGTACGGTTCAATAGATTCTTTGTTAAGTAGGTCAAGAAGAATCTTGTCTTTGAAATCTTTCTTTATTGCTTTTTCTTGTTCTGAATTGCCCGGTACTTTGTCTATTCGTTTTAGCAACGTCGAGCGTAGTTCGGAATATGCAGTAGCGTAGGCGTTCTTTAAAGTTACGTAAGCTCGCTGTGCTTCAGGGTCTAACTTGTTCCACTCAGCAAAAACTAAATCAAAATCTTCCAACTTACCGTCACTAGGATTAGTAATTGCTACTTTAGTATTTTTATCAACGTCTTTAAGTTTCTTTACTTCTGCATCCCTTGCTTCTTTTGACATAGGGGCAGAACGAAACTCACTACCGTCTTCTCTTACGTAGCTGTAACGAAAACCTTCGTAATACTGCCTAGCAGTGAATCCCTTAGACTTACCTGTAACAAGATCAATATTAGCTGAAGGGTCTACACGTTTAAGCGTGCTCTCCATGATGATAAGATTAAACAACGCACGTTGTTTTGGCCCAAGTTTTTCAAATACCTTGTTAAGTTCTTTGGTAGTGTCTTTTACTTTACGTAAGTATTTTTGCCGCGAGCCGTTCTTTAACTGAATTACTTTAAAAAGTTCATCAAGCTGTTTACCCAAATCCTGCATAAGCGGGTTCTGGTGATCTTTTATAAAATCAGCTATAGAGTTTAAAGGCAGTATGTTTAAGAACCACTGGTTCTTTTGATTAACAAAATCTGGTTGATCTATAAGCTTGTTGTACAGACTTATATCTGCTTTGGGTACAGCCCCACTTGCGTAAATACCTATTGTTTCATTGAGTATTTTGCGCTCGTTCTCTGCGGTCACTTCCATATTCAAACGCGCAGCATCTCTGAACTGCGGTGCGGGCGACATCATTTCACCCACTAAGTTGTCTACCGCGTTCTTTGCAGACCCTACTTTCTTGAAAGGTAAACCTCTAAACCTACGTATCAAGTTTTCTACTATATTTTTGAGACGCTCCAGCACTCCCAGCTTATTACCTTTTGTATCCATAGAGGCAAGTTTTGCTTGGAACTCAGGGTTAGAGAAAGCCTCTGCTATGAACTCATCTAGGTTGGTTGCACCGTATGCCGTATCTAGTCTGTCCCTTACGTCATCAAAAAGTTGCTGTAACTGTCTGGTTACGGGGCTACTCTTGTTTGCTATTTCGTGTGAAGTAACAGCGTGCAGTGCTTCGTGTAGCAGTACATGAGTGGTTGGCACCATGTCTGCGTTTAGTATGATGGTATTAGTTTTAGGGTCAAACGTGCCAGCCAGCAATTTGCCTTCGGGCGACATTAGGTTGGTTTCAAACGTAATTTTTGTGTTGCCGTCTTTTATCAATGCGGCACTAATTGCCTTAGCGGTTTTAGCAACATCTTTACTGGTAGTAGTCGCTGCCAGTAGGTCTAACCCTTCAGTTAGCTTACCGTCTTTTAGCAGTTGGCCTATTTCTGGGTCTAGCGCCATAGTCGTAGACGCTATAGATACAGCCAGTAAGTTTTTACGTCCTTTGTTGTTTAAGGTGTCTATAACCTTATTTAATTTTACTTTTGAATCCTTAGATAGATTTGCCACAGCCCAGTCTACATCAGCCCTAGCACCATCTTTTCCATCTACAAAATCTTTTGCTGTCTTCTGTATCCAAGCATCAACACTAATGTCAGTGTCTGCTCTTGTTTCTATTTTATTCTCGTCAGATGCAAACTCCCCCTCACGCGCAGCCATTTGCTCATCGCCCATAGCATCAGGTTCTAAGTTTTCATCAAGGGCGTTGTTAGTAAGTGGTGCCTCACCGCCCGCTTTCGCCTGTATTCGTCGTTCTAGGTCTGCTTTCTTTTCTTCAAAATCAAGTTGTTTTTCAAAGTCATCATAAGAGTCAGTTGTTTCTTTTGTTTCTGCTGTTAATTCTTGTGCTGCTGGTTGTGCTGCTGTTGTTTCTTGTGCTGCTGTTGTTTCTTGTGCTGCTGGTTGTGCTGCTGGTTGTGCTGCTGGTTGTCTACGCGTGCCCCTACTCTGCGCTTCGGGTGTTATACCACCGCGTGGGCCAACCATAGGAACTTGTTCTTGAGGCTGCGATTCAGAACGCTCTAGCGCACGCTGTTCTGTAGCTATTTGTTGAGCAAGGTCTGCGCCTATAACAGCATCTTGTGCAGCTTGATCTCTAGGTTCCATACCGGGCATTTCTAATTGCGCTTGCCCTTCTACTGGAACTCCTCTTGTTAGTTCTGCTTGTAGGGCCGCCTGCATAGCAGTAGGAGTGCCTTCGGGTAGACTAGCAGCACGTTCTACTGCGGCCTGTTGTGCAGCTTCTTGTTTTGCTTTTAGCGTTGCTTTTAGTTCAGCTTGTCTTTGCTGTTCAGCCCGTTGCTCAAACGCTATATCTTGCTCTTCGCGTTTTATGCTTTCCTCTACGGCTTCTTCTATTGTTAATTGCTCAGGTGCCGCTCCACGAGCAATTTGCTCCATCTCAGGAGCTACTTCTAATGCTTCTTGCTGCGCGGTTTCTCTTTCTACAGCTTCAAAAGTAGGGCGAAACGCAGGTTCGTTAAGTAAAGCTACAGCACTTCTTTTGTTTTCAGGCTTAATGCGAGGGTTATTGGCATATTCAACTACAGCCCCTACTGCTGTCCTAGCTTGTGTAGGATCAGCTAAATCTAAACCTGCAATCGTTTTACCTAATTTTGTACTAGCCCCAATATTAAACGCCGCTAAATCTTTTGCGCTGTACGTTGTTTTGGGTTCTCCAGTTGGTAAGAGTGTCTGGGGTAGGTCTAACTGTGGGGCTTCTCTGCGTAACCTATCTGCTTCTGCAAAAAGAGCTTCTTGTTGCGCTATGGCTTCTGCATCTACATCAGAGGGTGTTTCAGCCAGTTCCGCTAGATCAATCGTAGTATCTTGTGTAGCTTCTTCCGTAGGTGCTTCTACAAACGTAGTGTCTTTAAGGCGTTCTGCCTCTTTTCTAGCTGCTGCTCTGCCAGTTACACTGCCGATTGGGCCAAGAGTACCGCCCACTGTAGCGGCGAGATATGCAGCCTCACCGTATTCTGCTAAGGCTTCTTCAGACAATACGTCCAGACCAGCCTGTGCTCTTTCCAGAACTTGTTGTGCTACTTCTGTGGGCATTTCCGCAGCGGCACCAGTGGCAACACCACGGCCTACAGTACGAGTCAAACTACGGTTTGCGGTTGTGATTAACTTCTCGGCGTCTTTAGCGGCAGTTCCAACTTCGTCAAGTTGTTTGCCTATTACTTTACCTACGACACCTCTGCCCAGTATAAAATACTGCCCTATCAGTTCCGGCACGGCCTGCAATGCCGCAGTACCTACTGCTTTACCCGTGTCAATATCAACAGGACGTCCTTCAGCTATGTCTGTCTCTGCCTGACGTTCAATGTTGTACCCAGCAAATTGCGGTATGAGAGAGGCAAGTGCGCCAAGACCGCCCCCTATAGCAGTGCCGACAAAAGGCACAAAAGAACCTAAAGCGGCACCTGTGGCGGCACCTGCTGCTGTAGCACCTAATTGAGCGCCTTGCCCCGCTACTGCTCGTGGGATCTGGCTTAGCGCGGTTCCAACGGTAGGTAGAATACCTTCGGCGTCTCGTACAGCTTGGAAAGACGGGCCTTCACCATACTTTTGAGCGATGTCTTCACTACGCTCTAGTGCAGCAAGAGCTGCTGCTTCATCATCACCTAGCACGGCTCCAGCAGTAGTGCGGAAAGCTGACGCGAGTGATTCCGCGCCACGCATAAGCTCCCCACCGATAGTGCTCTCAGGTGGAGGCGGGGGTTGAGTTACGTCTATACCTTCTTGGCGTCTGTAATAAGCACGTTCAGCTAATGTTGCACCTTGCTCTCTGGTGGTGCCTTTTGGGACGTAGAAGTCAAACTTTTCCCCAGATGGGGCTGTGCCTTTTACGATGGGCATTTATTATTCCGCGCCAGTTTCCGATATGTCAGTATCAAATGCACCTACTTCGCCTTGAGTTTGCCTTACTGCTTTCATTAGTTCATTTAACCTACTGTTTGTAGCTGCTCTCATTTCTGCTGCTAACAAATCTGGATTATTGCCGTATTCAATCTGCAAATCCTGCATGTTCCTGTTGAATACCTCGTCTCTTCCGGTTACCAAATTATCCAACATAGATTCAGCAAGTTTTCTGTCGTCTTTTGCATAGTTTTCTATTGCGGTTTGTTGAGCCTCAAACAACATTCGTCTATTGTCCGCGTTTAGCTTAGCCAGAGCCGCATTGTAGTCTTGTTCTATACCATACCGTTGGCTAGCGATCTTGGCAGCTTCTATAGCTTCTTTAGAGGCTAGAGCTTCGCGGCGTTGGTCTTCACCCATTAGACCTCTGAGTCCACCACCTAACGCACCTGCGGTACTTGTTTGTCCAGCACCACCAGCTAGGAAAGCCTGTAGGCGACCAATATCTACGTTGTCAAATATGCCTTTCTTTTCTTCTGGTTCTGCACGATCTTGAGGTCGCACGGGGCCAGTTTGTAGCTGTAACAATACATCCCCCAAACTAGGGTCAGTAATAAATTCTTGTTCGTCCTTTGGTTGGACAGGTGTTGGAGCTACGGCCACTTCTTCTGCCATCACTTCTGGTTCAGGTTTGCGATTTCTACCCATCTGACCAAGACTGTCAGTTACAGGATCACCTCCTGCGCCTATACCACCTGCAAGCACTCGTCCTCTACCAATGCGTCTAGGCTCTTCATCAACTACATTGCTTTGACCTCGCCTACGATTTCGAGCAGTTCTGCGCCCTTCTACACCACCCCCATTGTCAAAAAATGTTATTTCAGGTGGCAAAGTATTAGCAGGGTCTACCTCATCTATCATGTCTTGAGATCGCGCTAACATCTTTATGTAGTTAGCTGCTCTGCGTGCTTCCTCTTCTTTGGCTTCTTGCTGCTTTCTGCCTACCATTTGTAGGTATTGCAGACCGCCCATAGCACTACCGTCACCTTGATTGACCGCTTCACGTGCTTTAGGAAACATTTGAGAGAACTTCTCGGCGCGAGTAGGGGCGCCTGATACAGCCGCTCTTGGTGCTCTATCATCAGGGCGAGGCATAGGAGGTGGAGTTTCTACTCGTCTTCCTATATCTCTTTGATTAAGGGCTTCCATAACTTCTCTATTATATTGATCCGCCTCTCTGCTTGTGCCCCCAAACTCTATAGACCTAATGTAATTCATTATTCTGTCTAAGAGGCCACCATCTTTGTACCCCACAATACCGCCATCCGCCATACGGATGTTGGGTGCAGGTTGGCTGGGTACTCCCATAGCTCGGCGCTGCATGGCCTGTGAGTCACGAGCAGCTTTCATCTGTACTCCCGGCATTACTGAACGCATCATGTCATTCTTGGTAACTTGTGCGTTAGACATGTCCAGTTGATCTCTAACTGTACCTGCCGGGGCTTGTGTAGCCGCTTGCATAGCATTTCGTGCTGACGCGTAATCATTGCTCACTTTTTGAGCAACAAGTAAGTCCATAAGACTTTTGCTTTGCGCGTACCTTTGCTGTGCTGCTTGAGGATTACCACCAGCAGCCATTTCTCTCATTCTTAATTCTGTGTCTATGCCAGCCATTGTTAACCCCTATTTAAACAGACCCATAGTATCAAGTAGCCCTAAAATACCACCCGCACCACTCATAAACTGGCTTGTACTGCTGGGTTCAGCATACTGATAGCTTTGTGTAGATATTGGCAGTCCCTGTAGTAATGACTGCATGTACTGTACTTGCTTGTAAGGGTAGTCTCGTTCTTCTCTAAACTGCCCTATGTCTGCCTGTACGCCCTGTTGCTCTATGGCACGCTGCTGTGCACCGCCTGTTTGCTGTGCGGCTAACGCACGAAGGCCGTAGTCTTGCTCACGACCAAATAAGTCAGCCGCCTTGTCATAGGCTTGTGAGTAACCTTGACCTGTTATACCTGCCATGCGATCTAAAAGACCACGTTGCAGCTCTGCTTCGGCCACACCTTGGCGTGAACCACCATAAGCACCCGCTTTAGCATACTGGCTTTGTAATGCTTGCTGTGCAATATCGGCTTGTCTTTGCGCTGCGGCATACTGCGGTTCAAGCGCAGCCTGTAAATATGGGTTCATGTACGCCTGTACTGGACTAGTCGCTCCTTCCGCAAACGGCTGTGGTGTTTCACCACCCGTAATCTGTTCCGGGCTAAGCGGCTGGTAGGCTGCACCTGTAAAAGACCCTGCGGCACTAGCACCGGGCATAGCCAAAGAACCAAGCCCGCTAAATGCTTGTTGCTGTAGTTGTGACTCTCCGGCAGAGAGCGGCCCCATATACGCCTGATAGGGCATAGAGGCAAGAGCTTGCCCCCGCCCCAACATTTCAGTGACATATGGCCCTGCATAGGGGGATAAAGAACTAGATTGGCCTAACATTCCATTACTCATTTATGTTTTCCTATGCTGGCATCATCTTGGTAGGGTTGATCTCTGGGCCTTGTTTGGTGGTGCCAGTGCGTTTATTTCGCACCCTATCCATCATTGAATATAGTTGTTGTGCTCCTGCATCAGAGTTGCCGTTGCCTAAATGACTAACCACATCAGCAGGTATTACAAATTCACCGTCGCTCAGAGCAGCGGGTTGTGTTCCGTCTATCGTTGCAGGTACCAGATCAGCCATACCGTCAGTAGGGCCACCTAGGTAGTAGCCTTGGGCTATACCACCTGCGGCATATCCGGATACACCCGCTCTACGCAAATAATCTGAGACTTCATCTACTGTAATGTTTTGATACTCAGGATACGCGGGGTTATTGCCGAAGTAACTTACGATTTCTTCAGGGCTTGTCCTGCCTTGAGCCGCCAGTTCAACTATAAGCCCCGGCACGCCCCCGGTATAACCTAAAGATTCCACAACTTGTTCAGGAGTTTGATAGCCACCACGTAAGAGTTCTTCAATTACATCTCCCGTGGTTACACCAAAACGACCCGCAGCCATAGGGATAGTTGTCTCTCCAGCAGATATAGCTTGAGCAGCTATATCTCGTTCTTGCTGCGTGTAATCCCCGTCTACATCAATAAGTTGATACGGTGTTTTAGCTGCTGGTTGTGCTGTTGTTGTTTCTTGTGCTGCTGGTTGTGCTGCTGGTTGTGCTGCTGATTGTGCTGCTGATTGTGCTGCTGGTTGCGCTGCTGGTTGTGCTGCTGGTTGTGCTGCTGGTTGTGCTGCTGGTTGTGCTGCTGGTTGTGCTGCTGGTGCACCGGCGATCCCGCCAGCAGTTGCAGGTTGTTCTTGCTGTAGTGCTGCAAGCCCCAATAGTTCTTGACCCGCAGCTTCATAGGCTTGCTGTTGTTCTAGGGCCGCTTGGTTCATAGCAGCTATCTCTGCACCGCCTAATATGGCGTTGTCGGGGCCACGCGTAAAATCTACGTCCGTGAAATACCGTCTACCGGCTTCGCCGGGCCGTCTGCCTGTAGAATCAAAAGCGCTGGGTACAAGCGTGCGAGTAGCTGTATAATCAGGAATACCGCCCGTATAGCCTTGTGTACCGCTAGTTTGCCCTTTTCCACCCGTTGCCCCCAGTATTCCACCGAGTCCGGCACCTAGAATGCCGAGTGTTTCAGGACTTACTTCTTTCCCAAATAATTTCATCTTACCCGCCTCGTAATATACGAAGTATTCTCTCAAAATCGTCTGTATTGCCTATCATACCACCCTCTGCGGCTCTTACTATGTCTTCTTCCTCTTCTTCTGTAGCTTGAAAAGGTTGTTCTAAGCCTCTTGCAAAGTCATATAGATAGTCGATGTCTACACTAGGGCCGGGGCCACCAGATACTGTACGAATACCGCCTGATGGGGCTGTAGTGCCGCCCCCTCCGCCTCCACCGCCTCCACCAGCAGCCGCAACGCTAGTTTTGGTTGGCTCTGGCAAAGAAGTTCTGGTGGAATCGGTTCGTTCGTTCGCTAATATTTCCTCTATTACTGCTTCTGGTAGAGAGGTTCTTTCTACTGCTACCTGTGCTTCTGGTAGTGAAACTCTGTCTACTGGTACTTGTGCTTCTGGTAGTGAAACTCTGTCTACTGGTACTTGTGCTTCTGGTAGTGAAACTCTGTCTACTGGTGGTAATTGGTCTGAGGTAGTAGGTATATCTAAAGTGTCTGGATCACCACCACTATCGACAGTATTATTCCCACTGCTATTGCTATCTCCATTAGGGTCTCCTAGTTTGTTTGGGTCATCCGATGGGGGAACTTTAGTGGTATCCACCCCCACAATAGTGTCTTTATCTTTATCTTTGTCTGTGGGTGCAACAGTGTTTACTAAAGTGCCAGTGGTAGGATTGGTAAATATGTCGCCTATCGCACCAGTAACATCTCCCCCACTAGGGACATTTAAGTCACCCGTTTCAGTAATTATAGCTTCGTCGCCAAAAACACCTGCTATAGCTTCATCTAACGCAGGTATGCCTGTGGTTGCAGCAATAATAGTTCCGTCTTTTTCACCTACTTTTAGTGGTGTTTGAGTTCCTGCGTCACTGTATGACCCAGTAACAACGGGTTGCCCCGCTAGAATAGACGGTATGTTATAGAGCACTTGGTTAAAAGAAGGTATGCCCGCAGCAGCAGCGCCTGCACTTGGTGCGGCACCCACAGTTGTAACCCCACCTAAAATTTGATTCATCAGTGTTTCGGGTTTGCCCCCTACCGCTTCGTAGTTGGCACGGGCTACCTGCAATGCGTCTTGAGCATCGCGCTGACCTTCAAAAAATGCTTCAAGCGACTCATCTGTGAATTTACCTGAATCATCCGTAAACCTTTCTGAGTCTATTGCTAAACCTTGGTTATACGCTTTTAAATAAGCTACTGCTTCTGCAAATTTCTTTTCCGCACTTAAAAACTTCTTATCTTCGGCAATAGCCGCTTGATCTTCTTCTGAGAGCAAAGTCACGGCATCAGGAATATCTATAGCGCCTATGTCTATACCAGAAGGATCAATAAAATCCATACCAGAAAAATCAGGCTGTATATCCCGAAGAACCATTAAATCACCAAACGGGTCAAACCCCGGCTGTGGTTGTTGAGCATATATTTCGGGTATTTCTGCTGGTGCTGGTCTACTCATATCTCACCTACGGCGTCGGCAGTGTTTCAGGCAGTGCTGAAACAAGAACTACGGTTACTAGAGTAGACGGTACGGCAGGGCGGGGACTTGAAGCCGCCATATAATCTATTGTTATGCCTGTATCGTCTGTTGCCCACATAAGTTCTATGTACTGCCCTGCTGTTATATCTATGGTAAAACTGTATTCAAAATCATCTACGCCGCCAGAACCTGCTATGACGTGCATCCTGCCAGTGTTCGCTATGTCTACTCCACTTCTTCGTACCCAGAAGGACAACTCCTTAGAGTTAGCGTTGGTACTAGTTAACTCTACCGAAAGCTCAAAGTTGTAAACCCCTGAATGTATTGGAGTTATTCTTGTCTTTGGGGTGCCTGTTACACTTATGGCTTCCCCTAGATACGTATTCTCAAACTGCAACGCATACGCTGTATCAGGCGAAGCAGCGTTCTGATCTACCGTAGAAAAGAACTTACCGTTCGGGGACTCTATAAACTGTCCGCCATATTCCCCGGTTAACAAGTTTACATTATTAGCTAACCTATTGAAAAACAAACGCAAAATATTGTTCAGGTCATCTAAGTATGTCCGCAGAATATTCGTTTCAGGTGGTATCGGCAGGGCGGGAGCTTCTACCTTATTTATACTATCCCGCGATGCCACTAGCCCCTCCTACCGTCAGGCCGCATATCCATCCTAGGTGCGCCTAGTTTCCACGTTACTCCTGCTGCTGTAGACTCAATCTTAATCGACATCTGCCTACCCCGTACCCGTATAAAGACCTGCCCGGTAAACTCCTCTACAGGCACTGTGGCTGTTCTAGTAACAGTAGCGTTGCTGTTTCCACCCACAGAAGCTGGGTTATACCGCCCAGAACCCGAGTCTTTCAAAGGGTTTAGAGTCATCGTAGCTGCTGGAGCACCAGTTGTAGAACCCTCAAAGGTCATGTCTGGCAACATCTTGTTAACCAGCATAAACCGATCCCCGTCATCCAGATCAAACTGCGTCGAGGTTATACTAGCCGGTATGGCCGCAGGGACGCCTGTCTCGTTGTCGTCCACGCCTTTTTCATGGTTGACTAGTTTGTTGGTAAAAGTAGCAGCTATAGGAAAGTCACGTAGGTCAGAGTCAAGCCATGCAGATCGTGCCAGATTACCGTAGTACCAGATGTTTTGTACGTAGTTATACACCACGTAGCGGTCATTCTGAGTAGCGCCCGCAGAACAATAAAACCACCATATTTCGTCAAACTGCTCGTTGGAGCCGCAAATTACTTGGTCAGCTTGGCCTTGGTTAAAGTCATCAAATATATAGCTACGCAACTCGCAAGGTAGTGTCTTAACAGTACCATCGTAGTAGTAAAACTTGTTTATGCCCATCCAGTAGGCAATGTTGTTTGAGTACACAGCCGAATTCGGCCCAGCTATGGTAATGTTTGAGCCAAGGAGCTGCGCTCCCCATACCTCTGGAGCACCTAGATACTGTAGGCCGTACAGGGCTGCATCTGACCAGACCAACACTTCTTGCCGTGCTTGGATAGCGTCTACGATTTCTGTACCTTCTGACAGACGTAAACTACCTGCTTGGTTAGTAGCCGCAGGTGTCCAGTTAGCTGCGTCTTCTTGGTCTGACCATCGGATAAGCATAGGGTCTATGCCAGCACTACCAATCTCGTTTGCCCCAAAACAGAACGCAAAGCGGAATATGTCAGATACAAACGCTAGATTTACTACAGTAGGTACATCGGACGCACCTCCCAAAGAACTTACAGCAACAGCACGTGTATTAACCCCGTTACTTGCGTCCCAGTAGTATGGTGCTCCGCCCCTGTGGGCAAAGAATAAGTCCTCACCGAAGTTAGACTGACTCCAGATACGCATAGGCGCCAATGTTGTACCACCTGTACCCCACGTCCCAGTACCCCAACGCCCTGCACCCCAACCAGTAAACGGTACCTCAATCTCGTTACCCGTATTGATTTGGTAGGTGCCTACTGTGCTGCCGCCACTGTTACCTGTATCTGACCCGTTAGCCAGCACAGTATTGCCAGAAGTGTCCTTGGCCTCTACTGTGTAGGAATTGCCGTTAATTATGGTAGCTATTTGGTACTCTTGATTGAGCACAGCCGCAGTAATATTGCCGCCTAGAGAAGCAGCTCCAGAGAAAGTTACAAAGTCATTCTGGAGGGCGCCATGAGAAGCATCGGTTACAGTAAGAGTGGCATCGCCGTTTACGGCTGCAAATGTAACATCGCCCGCTGCTGTGGTTGCTCTAATAGGGGTAACGTCAAAGTAAGCCCCACCTCGCTCAATGTAGTATTTGAGGTGAGTACCTACAGAAACAAGATTCTGAAGACTAAGAGTAGCCCAGTTGAATAGCGAACGCGCTACACCTAGGTAAGTATTAGCAGAGAGCTGCTCCCACCCGCCTATTTTCTGGGGTAGGCCACGTCTGAAGCGCACCTTATCAGTCTCGTACCACTGACCTTCGGCGGCATACCGGGTAGTTTCTCTGTTTACTCCCGGTTTGAATTGTAATTTTCTAACTGCCATTTAGACCTCAATCCGCGTACTCACCACTAGCAATCATGTCGGTCAGCTCTAAAGCACGGCCACCAACTTGTTTTGCCCACCTAGAGTCCAAGAACTCTGTAGAGGCTTCTGTGTAGTTCCCCGCTTCCATAGCGGTTAATGCGCGTCGAAAGCCACGTAAACGCGTAGCTCCGAGGTTAAATGCAATGTCAATAATAGCATCTTTTCGTACATCATCAAGACCGTTAAACCACGTGTATTCTGAGGCTAACTCCTTTATTACACGCTCAATATCGTTTTGTAGGAGGTAATCTATCTCGTCCTCGGAAAGCCCCATGCCGCCCTGCTGGTCAATGTTACGGCCCACTCCCACAGTAATCTTGCCTTCGGAGCATTCATACGCATGAGTTTCCACACCCTCATGGCGCTTTAACATGTCAATTAGCTTTTCCATTATTGACCTCGGTTGTTGCTTGATCCAAAAAAGAAAGCACTTATACCGGAAATCAAACCGCCAAGATAGCCTAAGATTATGTTGGCTAGGGCATCATCTACCGCTTCAGCACGGAATGTCACTAAGAAGATATAGGCCAGAAAACCCATGAGACTAATAATGGCGAAAATCTTGGGGGTGGGGTCTTCACCGAAAATCTCTCTTGCGGCCTGCCTGTCCTGCACCTCTATCTTAAAGTTTTCAAGGTCAATTTCCCGCTCTTTTAAAGTCTTGGCGAACTCTAGCTCTGCCTCTTGCAAGGCACTAATGGACTCTGGATGTTCTTCAATATATTTTTCTAGCTTAGCTGGGTCAGTGGTATTGCTTACTCCTAGCTTGTCAGCCACAAGTTTGACAGCCATACCGCCCATAGGCCCGCCGATAGCTTTGCCCACTGTTGGTGCAAGCGTAGACAACAATCCTTTTAACTTGCTCATCTAAACCTCGATCATAAACGTGCTTTTAGGTGGGTCTTCTACTCTGTCTCTTGGATAAGGGGCAATACCCAAGTGATCAATTATTATCCCGAAGCTCTCTATCTTCTGAGCAACTTCGTTGATGTTCTGTTTTGCGTAGGCTGCTGTACCAACATTGTCAAACCACATGTTAAAACGCCCGTGGTTATCGCTAACTCTGCCTTGCAACCAGATGTGATCTCTATCGCCTATCTCTGTGTCTATGTTAATCTCCCAGTCATCATCACTGCCTAGCAACTGGTCAAAACCCATCCATTCCTCTTCACCAGCATTTATCTCTCCCTCTCCAAAGTCAACTGAATTACTGCCTTCCGCTGCTTCCTCAAACTCTCGTGCTTCTGGCGCTTCCCAGAGGAAGCTGGACGGATCAGACTTTTCAAGCTCAATTTCGACAGGGGGTAAGTCAGTAAACAAATCTAGCTCGCCAGATACAGAGCTTTCCCCGCTTTCTATTGCCGCTTTTAAATCTGTAAGCAGCTTCTCTACATCCTCATTGTCATCTACCTTGGAAGATGTGTTTTCAAATACTTGGTCTAGCTTGGACTGTCTTGTCGGCTCTTGGCCTTCTGTCTTTGGCCCTTCTTTGACTTCTGTGTCAGCAGGAGTTTCTGTTGACGTGACCCTGACATTTACATCTTCACCAGAAACCTGTGCAAAACTACCTACTAAATTTACTGTACCGTTTTCAGTCTCTAGCGTTATAGACTTGCCGTCTTCAGATACCGTCCCCTTAACTACCTGTCCTTCCGGTAGGTCTAGCTCTTGGACTGTGTCAGAGGAGAGAGCTATCGTCAGGTTTTGGGTGGTATCTACCTGCGTTGCTGCATAGTTCGCAACGGAGTTTTCTGGCGATATAATCATCCATCACAACGTCAACAAATAGAGCCTTACCAAAGCATCTAGGTTTCGGATGACTTTCCCTCAGTATCCTCCTCGACGATCTCGTCGATGGTTTCACATACATCAGGAACAGCTACGCCTGTAGTTACTTCAGTAGCCACACGCCCCACAGCCCGAATGCCTTTATAGACACCAGAGCAATACAGGTCTTTATTAGCGATCATATCCTCAGACACCGTGCATCCGGTGAATACAAATAAACTACTCAGGATTAGGGAAATCGATTTCATCTTCTATCCTCTTCAGCTCTCTTAGTTCGCCTTTGGTTAGGGGGACAACCTTCTTGGCTTCTCGCTCCTGCCCGTCAAGGAACAGCTTCAGCCTTTCTTTATAGCCGTCCATCATGTGGTCTGCTATACGGTCTTTCAGATCGCCCCTGTCAGCAACTCTGGTGTCTTTGCTTGGGTTTATATAGTCAGGGCCGGTATTGCTGAAATACAGCATAGTCTGTGAGCTTGAAGGGCCGTAACAAAAGCGTGGGATTCTAGCCACCATATCGCTGCCCTGCACACAAGATATTTGGTTATCCAGCGTCATTGGCTTTTTGAAGCCCTTGAAGAACACGTTTGGCTTACCGAAAGTAATTAAGTTTATATTGTCGTGCCTACCGTTCAACATAGAGGCAGATAGCTCTGCTAACGCACCACCAAGACTATGGCCGCAAATCAACGTGCGTTTCTTGGGGTCTATGTGTTTCTTAACTTCTTTCCAGACTGACTTATGCGCCATAGCAAACCCGCCGTGACACAGCCTACCCGCATATGGCACGGGGACTACGAGCGCGTCTGTTAACCAATCCCTGCCCTGCTGTGTACCCCTGAAGGCTATTATGTCTATGGTCTTACGCTTTGCCACATATACTGTAGTTGATGTCCACTTGCTCTCTATGTGAATAGCATCTACTTTGTTCCGCTTTTTGTAGGCGTTCATCGCCCAGCTACAAGCCATATTAAGCAGTACGGGATCGAGTTTCATTTATCAGCCTTGTTTTCTAGTCGCTTGAAGATTGCACCCAACAAGTCTTTGATCTCGCGTATGTCTTCGCGGTAATCGTCTTTAGCAACGTACTTTTCAGGTATCGTTTTCATCTCGGAGTCAATACGGTCTAGTAGGGTATAGATGCGGGTGTACGCCCACGCCGCCAGAAAGCCACCGATCAGGATAATTACATCAAAGACTATCTGACCCGTAAGTTGCATTACTCAGACTCGCGTGGGTCTACCCAACCTTCTACTGCCGTGAACGTGCCGTCAGCCGCGCAGGTGTACTTGCACCCATACCAATCTTCAGGCTCTGTAACTCCAGTGATAAGAGTGGCATTGCCGCTGTTGAGATCACCAATGATAAACTCAGCAGGATCGCCCACAGTAATTGTGTCGCTTCCCATCGTGACTGATTTGTCATCAGCAAAGAGATATCTGGATGTGTTCGTTGCATTGTCTACAATTGTCTTCATGTTTTAACCTTTCAGTAAAAGTGTTGTGTTAGCTATTGCCTTTCCAGCCGTCACGCTGGAAGACGTTGTGGAAAGTGTGCCATCGTCTTGGACGTAGTAGGTGCTTCCGATTGTGAGGTTGGGTACTGCGCCTGTAAGCTGTAAAACAATACCCGTGCCGTAGTTTGAGTTTCCCTCGTCACGATATGTAATAACTGATCTATTTATATTTGCGTTGTAAGAAACTGCAATGTTTTTTGTGCTCGCTGCATTGAAGGTAACAGGAGTGCCAAAACTTATACTCGTGCCACTTACAGTACCAATAGCATAGTTACCGTTATCTGGAGTTGTATCTTCATCACGATAAGCAAATATAAATACATTTGATGTGGTATCGAACGCGCCTCCGTAAGAATCGCTGCCAGCCAACGCAGCTATAACTGTCGCATCACCAAATGAGATAGACGTTCCTGATACTGTCCCAACCACCGCTGTAGGAACTTGACCATTTTTATAGGCTATAATTGTTTTATCATTTGAAGGATCATACACAGTAACATTGTCATATATGATAGAGGAATTATAAGTTACTTGAGTACCCACACTAGGTGTAGTTCCACTTACTGAAATAACAACTGCTGCACCGTAATAGGAATTGTTTACATCTTGAAAAGATAATACATACTTGTTAGCAGTCGTATCATAAGCCAAACTTTGTTGACGCGCATCTGCTGTCGCAGTGCTGGCCGTAGACCCTACGGATACTGATGTTCCAGAAACAGTTAATACTGTCGCCTTGCCTACGTTACTTCCTGTATTGTATGTAGTTAAGTGGTTAGCGGTATCTGGACTGTAAGCTAAAGTAGCAAAAAATCCACCGTCTGCTACTATAGATACCGCTGTTCCGAATGAAATGCTTGTTCCGCTAACCGTGCCAACGATTGCTTTACCCGTGTCGCTGTTATCGTCGTCTTGATAAACAATTAAAACCTTGTCTTGTCCTGTGTCATAGCTAATAGCTATGTATTTAGTAGTCACGTTGCTAAAGGCAACAGGAGTGCCGTAGGTAATAGAGTTATCTGATGCAGGTGTAGCAACCACTGCATATCCATAATTACTTGTGCCTCTCCAAGCAATGATTGTTTTATTGCTGTCAGGATCGTAGCAACTAGCGGTATATTCTGTGGCAGATGTTTGGAAGACAGCTTCAGAACCAAGCGTTCCTGTATAAGCCAAAGGCAACAACGACCCGTTAGTAATCACCCCGCCCTCGACAACCACCTCGCCTGATGCAGAGTTGTTGATAGCTTGGTTGGTGATGCCTGCGAAGTTGTCAGATGTGGTTCCTGCGTTGGCCCATATAATGCCTGTGCCGTAACTGCTGTTGCCCTGATCCTTATAAACAATCGCAGTATTTTTAGCAGATGAATTGTAAGCAGCCCATATATAGTCATTCGCCGCTGTACCAAAAACTTGCGGCGTACTGGTGGTAACAGTTGTTCCTGAAAGAGTTACGGGAACAACATAACCTTTACTGGAATCATTTTGGTCTTGGTACGCAACATTAAATATACCTGAACTGCTATCGTAGGCAATAGACGGATAAGATGCGTTTGTCCCTGAAACAGTTACCGCGCTTCCTACCGCAAACCCAGACCCACTTGTATTACCAGCTTGTATGGTGAGAATTCCGCCGCTACCGCTATCGTGCCAAGCAGCTACAAATTTATCGTCTGTTGGGCTGTAGGCTATGCCTATATATTGATTCGTGCCATTAGAATCAAGTTGCGTTGAACTTCCGAAGCTAATCGACGTTCCGCTTACAGTGCCTGAAATAATCTCAATACCTGTTCCATTATAAATTATGATAACTTTGTTATTTGTTGAGTCAAAGGTTATACCGATTCTGTATGATTCTCCCCCGTCTATATCTGTGGCACTGCCAAAGCTAATCGACGTTCCGCTTACCGTGCCGACTATCGCTTTGCCTTTATTAGAATCACCCGCATCTCTATAGGCGACCACTACTTTATCCGCAGCGGTCTCATAGGTAGCTGCATTCCAAAAAACATTTGCAGACTCATAAACAACTTTAGTTCCAAAGCTAATACTCGTCCCGCTTACAGTGCCAACATTTGCAGTTCCATAGTTGCTGTTTGCTCCATCTCTATAGACCACTATTACTTTATATGTGTCTGGATCGTATGTGCCACCAATATAACTCACATCGTTTCCAGTGCTGAATTGAACAGCCGTACCCCAGCTAATTGAGTTCCCTGTAACGGTTCCCACAGCAGCTTTTCCTTTGTTGGAGTCACCGGCGTCTGAGTAAAATACAACTATCTTATCGTTATATGAATCGTAAACTACAACAGAGTATGTAGTGTTGGCTGCCTCAAAAATAGCCGCTGACCCAAAACCAGCAGCCGTAGCTTCAACTGCTTTAACAGTCCCATCACTCTGCAAGATTACAGTTTGACCAGTAGCCAGATTACCACTGGCCGTGGCCGTTATGACTTTTGCGCCGCCACCTGCTGGCAGTAAATCGCTTAGATTGCTCATGTGCTGTAATCCAGATTGATGCTTGTGGTGGACATCGCTTTGCCAGCGGTCACTGAAGAAGATGTGGTGCTAAGTGTGCCGTCATCTTGGACGTAGTAGGTCGTGTTAGGCACGAGGTTTGGATATGCGCCTGAAACCTGCAACCCTTTTGCCGTTCCGTAGTTACTGTTACCAGTATCTTTGTAAACGACCACAGAAGTATTTTGATTAGAATCAAAAGTAGCAGCCATATAAGCAAGATTATTGCTAATCAGACTTACAGCAGAACCGTAAGAGATGGATGTTCCAGATACGGTTCCGATGCGGTAATAGCCAAGACTACTTGATTTGTAAAAGAAAATTATTTTGTTATCACTGCTATCGAAAGTGGTAGCACCTAAGTTATGCACCTCTTCAATAACAAGTTCCGTTCCAAAAGATATACTTGTTCCCGAAACAGTACCGACCACTGATCCAGTATAGTCGCTATTGTATGCGTCCCTGTAATTTATAACGACTTTTCCAGCATTCGAGTCAAAAGCAGCAGAAAGATTTTGTCCAGCCACGCTTCCTATTGCTACCCTAGTTCCAAAAGAAATAGAAGTTCCACTTACTGTACCTACAATGCCGTATGTACCGCCGCCTGCAATACTGTAAGGTATAACTACTTTGTTATTAGTAGAGTCAAAAACAAAATTACCAAAGGCAGCACTCAACGGCCCTGTTGAGTCCACCACCACCTCAGTTCCAAACGATATAGAAGTGCCAGAGACTGTGCCAACGATTGTAGTTAAATATTGACTGTTTCCATCGTCACGGTATCCAGCAACCACTTTGTTAGAATTACTATCGAATGTCGCACCTATAAATGTAGTAGCGGCTGAAGCGAAAACCACCTCAGAACCAAAGGATATTGACGTTCCTGAGACTGTCCCAACGATAGCCGTGCCGTATTCCGAGTTCGCTACATCCGAATAGACTATAACTACTTTGTTATTGCTGGAATCAAAGGTAACATCTACATAGCTGGTTGAGGCCGCTGCAAAAACTACAGGAGTCCCCCACGATATACTTGTGCCTGATACCGTACCCACTGCACAAGTACCGTGTTGATTACTATCGTCTTTATAAGCCACCACGATTTTGTTATTACTGCTGTCGAACGCTATGCCCTGATACTCGGTTGCAGTGGACTGGTACACCGCCGCAGAGCCTAGTGATCCTGTATAGGCAAATGGCAACAACTGACTGTTGGTCACCACACCGCCCTTCATCGTGATATTGCCGCTTGCTGCGTTGGATATGGCTGCGTCTGCTATGCCGAGGAAGCTGGTGGCACTCGTTGATAAAGCTCGGAAAACCACCGCTGTGCCGTAATCTGAATTACCAGCATCTTGATAGGCTATGGCAACTGTTGAAGCGTTAGAGTCATAAACAGCGTTGATGTACTGTGATGCAGCCCCTTCAAACTGAACAGCACTGCTAAAAGAAATGGACGTTCCGCTTACCGTGCCAGTTAGAACCTCTCCCGCACTATTATTATTGTTATAAGCTATAACTACTTTTTTAGCGTTGGTATCATAAGCTACTGAGGGGTAAGTGGTAGACGCATTGTGAAAGTTTGTTGTACTCCCAAAACTAATAGACGTACCAGACACAGTGCCGACCACAGCTTTACCATAGTTGCTGTCACTACTGTCTCTATAAACAATAACCACTTTTTGGGCATTAGCATCATAGGCTATTGAAGTTTCTTCGGAAGAAGTAGAGTTGTATGTCGTAGTCGATCCAAAAGAAATTGAAGTGCCACTAACAGTGCCGACGACAGCCGTACCGTTATTAGAGTTACCATGATCTTTATAAGCTAAAACTACTTTTTGTGCGCTGGCATCATACGTTATCGCTAAGTTTGTGTTAACTCTATTCTCAATTGATTGGGCGCTGCCAAAGCTGATAGATGTACCACTTACAGTGCCTACGATTGCTCCACCGTATTCATTGCTCGTTGTTTGATAAAAAATAACAACTTTTTGAGCGTTAGCATCGTAGGTGATTGCAAAGTTGTCGCTATTTTGAGATTCAAAAACAACAGGAGTTCCAAAGCTGATGGACGTTCCGCTCACAGTGCCTACTATTGCAGTGCTAGAGTTAGAATTGCCAGCGTCCTTATAAGCTATAACCACTTTTTGAGCATTCGTGTCATAAGCGACAGCGGAGTATCTAGTAACCGCGCTTTCAAATACCACAGGAGTTCCAAAGCTGATGGACGTTCCGCTCACAGTTCCGACCACAGCAGTGCCGTAGTTTGAGTTGCCAGTGTCCCTGTAAGCTATAACTACCTTTTGCGCGTTAGCGTCATAAGCTGCTCCAATCTCAGTAGCCCCTGCACTCTCGTACACAACAGGACTGCCAATCGCTTGAGCCACACCGCTAACAGCTTTTACAGTTCCATTGCTTTGTAATGCCACAGTCTGGCCGCTAGATATAGCCCCATCAGCAGTAAAACTTAGCTGCTTACTGGCCGCACCCGCTGGTAAAAGATCGCTAAGATTTGTCATGTCAAATCCATCATGTTAATTGTTGTGGCGGTAACAGCCTGTCCTATCTTCACCGCTGGGCTTGTGCTTGTCGTGGTCACCGTGCCATCGCTTTGGACGTAGTAGTCAGAGCCTATGGTCAGCGAAGATTGCTTGCTGTTGATACTGCCCTTGACGTTGATCTTGCCTGTTGC
>Ga0213865_10000339_pt1 | contig 31886 bp, 12 predicted proteins | sample PICome_6_FD_160100 | JGI IMG/M metagenome (GOLD analysis project Ga0213865, IMG submission 160100) | Coastal seawater microbial communities near Pivers Island, North Carolina, United States - PICO282 | ecosystem: Environmental > Aquatic > Marine > Coastal | place: USA: North Carolina...
TGCAATTATTGATTCGCGCGGTAAAGGATCCGTTAGGTGGTAACCTCGATCGAGTACAAGTTGTCAAAGGCTGGGTAGATGCACGCGGTCAAACGCATGAAAAAATATTTAATGTGGCGTTTGCACACGAAGATAGATCAGCGGCAGATGGTGAGGTGCTGCGCGAGCTGACTAGTACGGGTGAATTAACGGCCATTGGCAGTACTGTCGATGTGTCTGTTCCCACTTATACCAATACTATTGGGGCTGCAGAGTTATCTACGTTGTGGGCCGACCCTGAGTTTGACGCCGAGCAACGTGCTTTTTACTACGTGCGAGTATTACAAATCCCTACACCGCGCCATTCACTGTACGATGCGGTGGCCTTGCAAATTGAAGCACCCGAAGAGGCCCCGGCCACTATTCAAGAGCGTGCTTATACATCGCCTATCTGGTACTCGCCCAGCAGCAGCCAGTAATGCCTGTTTATAATTGCCTCGCGGTCCATTAATCGCTAGTTAACAATTGGTTTTTATCCAATAACAATTTAATTGAGTTTATAGTCATCATGAAACGTTTTTTCACTGAACCACTTATACAGTTTTTTGTGCTGGCTGGGTTTTTATTCATTGTTCTCGATCTACTAATGCCACAGCGGTTAGCGGTGGTTAAACCTTTTGATATTGCGATCACTGAAGAAAAAATAACCGAATACCTGCAGTTTCAGCGCAAAAGCTTTAATGCCAGCGATGCTGCCAAGTTATTTTCGGCTATGAGTGCATCAGAAAAACAGGCTCTGCACACAAGCTATGTGAGAGACGAAGTATTATTTAGAGAGGCGTTAGCGCTGGGTTTGAATGAAAATGATGAAATCATAAGGCGCCGATTGATTCAAAAGATGGAATATATTGCCCAAGGTTTTTATGATGACATAGCGCCGATTGATGAGGCGCAATTAGAACAATTTTTTATTGCTAATAGCGACTTATATGCGATCGAAAGTTTTGTTACGTTCACCCACATATTTGTCAGTGAAAAAACCCCGATGGCTCAGCAAGTAGCTCAGCAGTTATTGAATGAGCTCAACGCAAAGCAGGTGACGTTCGCTCAGGCCGGTCAATATGGCGAGCGCTTTTTATATAGCCGCAACTATATTGAACGCACGCCTAGTTTTGTCGCCAGCCATTTTGGCGAGGCTTTTCAGCAGGGGGTTTTTGCCTTGGCGGTAGATGGCGTTTGGCAAGGGCCACTGAGCTCCGATTATGGTTGGCACCTAATCTTAGTACAAAATAAAGCTGCTGCACGCACGCCCGAATTGGTGGAGGTGGCACCCATTGTTTTAGCCGATATGCAGCGCGAGCAGCGCCAGCAAATCAAGGCGCGAGCTATTGAAGAGCTTGTTGCAAAATATACAGTGGTAACCGAGCCCTCTGCGCGCTCAGGCTTGATTTATTAATGCTCTTGCTATCTAGCTTTTCAATACTCCTGCAGCGTCATCTTTTTCGGACGCCATTTCAGTGGCTTGATTTGGCGCGCTCGAGGGTGGTTTTTTTGTGGCTGTGTTTGGCTTCGATAAGTCTGGTGTCGCCTCTGGCCAGTGCCCACGAGGGGCGCCCCGTATTTGTTGAATTGACAGCATCAGAGCTTTCAGTAAATGACACTGTTGAAAATACGTTGCGCTATGAAGTGCGTTGGAAGATACCACCGGTGATTGCTGAGGGGTTAGAGCCGAGTATTTTGTTAGTGGCCGATAGTTGCGCCTTAGCCCCGGGCTTGGCTAATCAGCGCTATCAACCCAAGCTGATTGGCCGCTTAATCTATCACTGTGCGTCTTTGCCAGAATCGCTTGCCATTGCTATTCGCTACCCTGAATCGAATCCTGCGTTGTCATCACTGATTGTTTCGTATGATCGACACGGCAATAGCCAGCACATTTTTTCGGCGCCTGAGCAAGCGCTGGTCTCTATACCTACAGATTCCTCTATTAAGAGTATTGCGAGTCAATACACGGTGGGCGGCATCAAGCATATTTTGCTGGGCTTCGATCATTTATTTTTTGTGGTTTGCTTAATGGTTATAGCGGGTTCTTTTTCTCGATTATTAATTGCAGTCACAGGCTTTACGTTGGCACACACCATTACGCTTGTGCTGGCTACGCTGAATATTTTGGTGCTACCTATGTTTTATGTAGAAATACTGATTGCGCTGAGTGTGGTGGTGCTAGCGGCCGAAATCATTCGCGTAGTGCGGACCGAGCAATCATCGGTGCCACGCTCTGTGGGTCATTGGCGTTCGCTGACTTGGCGCTATCCTATTTTGGCGGCCATAGGCTTTGGTTTTTTACATGGCTTTGGTTTTGCTGGTGTGCTCAGTGAGTTGGGTTTGCCTATGGCTATGAAAACAACGGCGCTATTGTTTTTTAATTTGGGGGTAGAGCTGGGTCAGCTTCTCTTTATTTTTGTCAGCTTGTTATTAGTCTGGGCATTGAGGCAAGCGCTGGGATCAGCGCTTCAACAAAAGGTGGTTTATGCGGGTGTTTACTGTGTGGGTATTATCGCGACTTACTGGATGTTGCAGCGACTGATTTTGCCAGGCTAGATAGGCCAGTTGCCAGTTGCCAGTTGCCAGTTGAGCTGACCAGACAAACGAAGCGCGTTAGGTTAGACTGCCATGCCAATTAAATTAAGGTTCAAAATCTGCTCATTTGGCTGAATCAATCTGGCGACTGAGTAAATAATAAGCAGTAAAGGTCGGTCGATACCACTGCAAAGTGGTCTTTTTCAATTCAGTAGTTATGTATTTTGCATGGAGTTCGCCTGCTATGGGCTCAAGCTAGCGATAGTTCTTTGCAAGCACCATTAAAAATTATGCCATGGGGTTAATGAATATGTCCGACGCACGTCAGCAATTGTCTGGTTACTCTCTAGTTCGCTCTTATTTAATCGGGGCTGCATTGGTGAGCTTTTGCGCCTTCTTGGCGGCTTGTAGTAAGCCCGATGAAGTGGCTAAGGAGCCTGCTGTTAGGCCGGTTAAGCTGTTAACCATCGACCATACAGCTAGTCAAAAAGTCAATCGCTATCCAGCCACCCTTGATGCCAGTCAGTCGTCTGATTTGAGTTTTCAGGTAGGCGGAAAAATTGCTGAACTTAACATTAAGGAAGCGCAAATGGTGCAGCAGGGCGATGTGCTTGCTAAGTTGGACGCGCAAGATCTCGACAGTTCGCTGGCCTCTGCTAAGGCTAAGTATGACGTTGCTGAAGAGGACTACCAAACCGGTGAGCGCTTGTTAAAAGAAGACGCGATTGCACGCAACGTGGTTGCTCAGCGTAAGTCAGCACGCGATGTCGCTTTGGCAGCTCTCGAGTCGGCACAAAAAGCGGTGCAAGATAGCATTATTGTTGCGCCGTTTTCGGGCGCGATTGCAAAAATCCCAGTTCAGGCGCTGCAACGTGTGCAAGCAGGTGAGTTAATTGCTACGTTAATCGATGGCACAGAAATGGATGTGGAGTTTAATTTGCCTGCTCGCATTATTTCGCAGGTAAAAGATAGAAACAAAGATAACTTTGTCGTTTTAGAAGCTTTTCCCGATCAGAGGTTTCCAGCAAAATTTAAGGAGGCCGGCTTAATCGCCGATGCTACATCCCAAACCTATGCCATCACGCTAACTTTTGTACCGCCTGCCGATCGCATCATCTTGCCGGGCATGAGCGCTACCGTTGAGGTTGCGGTGGGGCGTAACGACCAAGAGGGTGAGGCTCCTAAAAGCCGCGTAGATGTGCCCTTGAGCGCCTTTGTTAGTAATGCCGATGAGAAAATTGTGTGGATAGTTGAGCCCCAAGCAATGACCGTTTCTCAGCGTGTGGTTGAAGTCGAAGAGGGTATTGGTGAATATCTTTTCGTAACCGACGGTTTAAATACCGGCGATACAATTGTTATAGCCGGAGCTGATTATCTTGCAGAGGGCATGAAGGTTCGCGCGTGGGAGTCACAAAAATAGTTCGACCATGCGTTGGTGAGTTTGTATGTTGCCAAAAGCCTTTGTTCAATCCAATTAGTTGCTAGCCTCAAAGTTACCCAATTATGAATATTGCTGAATTTACTATAAAAAATCGTGTGCTGAGCGTTATTGTTATTTTATTAACAATCGGCGGTGGCTGGTCGGCGTATGAGAATATGCCGCGCTTTGAAGATCCTGAATTTACTATTCGTGTTGCACCGGTCATTACGTTTTATCCGGGGGCGAGTCCATTTGAGGTGGCTGAAGAGGTCACCGAACCGATTGAACGTGCCTTGCAGCAAATGCAAGAAGTTGAGTCGTTAGAGTCTACGTCTTCTGCTGGTAAGTCGGAAATTCAGGTTGAAATAAAATATGAGTTTTCGAAGTCGAAAGCTGATCTGCAATTAATTTGGACCAAGCTTAGAAACAAAGTTAAAGATGTAACGCGTAGTTTGCCGCCGGGTGCTAGCGAGCCAATCGTTTACGATGAGTTTGGTGATGTTTATGGCATCTATTATTTCATCACCGGGCCGGGCTACACGCCTGCCGAGTTGCGTGAGTACACAAAAGATTTACGCAGCGATTTACTGCAGGTCGATGGCGTTTCTAAGGTTTCCTACATTGGCGATTTAAAAGAAGCTATTTTTGTTGAGATATCGCGCGCTAGTGCAGCCGCACTCGGTGTATCGATTGCCAATTTATACGACATACTGGGTCAGCAAAATGCAGTAGTGGCTGCAGGCGATGTGGTTATTGGCGAGAAGCGCATTGTTATTGATCCGTCGGGTGCAATCGACTCAGTTGAGTCGATTGAAAACTTACTGGTCACTACCTCTAAAGAGGGTCGTTTAGTTTATTTAAAAGATGTTGCACATGTGTGGCGTGGCTATAAAACACCGCCTGATAGTATTTATCGCTACAACAATGAACCGGCCATGGGTTTGGGTGTGGCCGGAATATCGGGCGGGAACATCGTAAAAATTGGCAAAGAAATTGACGCCAAGTTGGCAGAGAGCGAGAGCCGTCGGCCCTTGGGCATTGAGGTTCAGCAGTATTATCATCAGGGCGATATTGTCGATGCCTCAGTGAAAAACTTTGTTGCCAATGTTATTGCCGCATTGGTTATTGTCATTGTCACGCTGTTCCTTTTTATGGGTTTGCAATCAGCGCTAATTATCGGCGCAATTTTATTGCTCACCATTGGCGCAACGCTAGCCACGATGGATATAGGAGGTATTCCTATGCATCGCATTTCACTCGGCGCACTCATCATCGCGTTAGGGATGATGGTCGACAATGCGATAGTGGTGACCGAGGGTATCTTAGTAGGTATACAAAGCGGCCGTAAGAAAATGGAGATCGTCAAAGAAATTGTCGATGGTACCAAATGGCCACTTTTAGGTGGCACCTTGGTGGGTATTATCGCCTTTGGTCCCATTGGTTTTGCGCCCGGCAATACCGCCGAATTTACCGGCGACCTGTTTTGGGTGGTTCTTATTTCTCTGATGTTTAGCTGGATATTTGCGGTAACGTTAACGCCCATGTTCTGCTACTTGTTGTTCGACGCTGATGCGCAAGGATCGACGGCAGAGCCGCAAGCACCAAAGTCAGAAAGCAAGATGTTAGGCGCATACAAAAGTCTAATGCGTAAAGCGTTGAGCCTGCGCATTTTGGTTGTTGCTGTGAGCGTGGCTATGCTTGCTGTTTCTCTTTGGGGTTTTCAGTTCGTGAAGTCAGGTTTTTTCCCCGCCTCAACGACACCTCAGATTGTTATCGATTATTGGTTACCGCAAGGAACCGATATCGCACGCACTGAGCAAGATGTTCGTCAGGTAGAAGATTTTGTGAGGTCGCTGCCGGGCGTTAACACCGTGCAGACTTCGGTAGGGGCAGGTGGCCTTCGTTACATGCTGGTGTACAGCCCTGAATCTAACAACTCATCGTATGGGCAGTTGCTGGCGCGAGTGGACGACTACAACCTTATCGATGATCTGATGCCTACGATTCAAGAGCATATCGATGAAAACTTCGTAAATGCTCAGGCCAAGGTCTGGCGATTTGTAACCGGCCCTGGTGGTGGATCTAAAATCGAGGCTAACTTTTCTGGGCCTGATCCAGATGTGCTGCGTGATTTAGCCAATCAGGCAAAGGCTATTATGATCGCTGACGGTGGCGCGTTGTCGATTCAAGACAGTTGGCGCCAGCGGGTGGCCGTTATTGAGCCGTTGTATTCAGACAACAAAGGTTTACGAGCCGGCATTTCGCGCGAAGATTTGGCCGCTTCGCTCACCTACAACTTTACCGGCACTAACGTGGGTGTTTACCGCGAAGGTAACGACTTGCTGCCTATCATTAGTCGCGCGCCGGCCAATGAGCGGCAAGATATTAGCGATATAGAGAATGTGCAAATTTTAAGTTCTATTACCGGAAAAACGGTTCCTATAGCGCAGGTGACCGACGGCTTTAGGACGATCTGGCGCGATGGTTTGCTAAAGCGAGAAGATCGTATTTGGAGTATAAAGGCGCAGTCGGATCCTAAGCCAGGCGAGCTGGCGTCAAATTTATTGACTCGACTCATGCCCGCTATTGAAGCGATTGAGCGGCCCGACGGCTACTCACTTACCTGGGATGGCGAATACGGTGATTCCAAAGAATCTAATGAGCAATTAGCCTCTACCTTGCCATTTGGTTTGTTAGCGATGGTGTTGGTGGTGTTTATTTTATTTGGCAGTGTTCGGCAACCGGTGATTATTTGGTTGGTAGTGCCATTAGCACTGATAGGTGTAGTGGCTGGTTTGCTCATTATGGATGTGCCAATGGAATTTATGGCGATTCTCGGCTTGCTCTCGCTATCTGGCCTGCTGATTAAAAATGCCATCGTTTTAGTCGACCAAATCGATGCCGATATAGCTTCTGGCAAGCCGCGTTACGATGCCTTGTTAGATGCATCAGTCAGTCGCGTAAGGCCGGTCATGATGGGCGCTATAACCACGGTGTTAGGTGTCATGCCATTATTCTTTGACGCGTTTTTTAAGTCGATGTCTATTGTATTGGTGTTTGGTTTGACCTTCGCTACGCTATTAACGCTGGTTATTGTGCCAGTTTTATACGCTATATTTTTTAACATTGGTTCTGAGGAAGTTCAGCATGAAGCTTGATAGATCTATTGTGCGCAATGTTTTTACTGCGAGTAGTCTGGCAGTGTTAGCGATGTTAAGTGGTTGTGGTACCACGGGGCAGCAAGTAGAGAGCGAGGTTGCCGAGGCTGTTGCACAGCAAATCAACGATGTGCCTGAAGCTTTTGGCGAGGCGGCAGCGCAGGCAGCAGCGATACCCGTGGGCTGGGTGGATGAGTTTCATGACGATACATTAAAGGCGTTAGTGTTGGAGGCGCAGGCAAATAATAAAAATTTGGCTGCAGCAGCAGCCAATGTTAATCGGGCGCAGGCCTTGGCTGCACAGGCTGGCGCTGCTTTGTCACCTACGGCTAATTTTGTGGCCGGCGATCAGCGCTCGGGTAGCCCGAGTTCGGACGTTGCAAGCGCATCAGGCCAATCGGTGGGCTTGCAGGTGTCGTGGGAGGCAGATTTATGGGGCCGTTTGAGTGCTGGAGAGCGCAGTGCAACAGAATCATTTCGTGCGGTGCAGGCCGACTATCAGTACGCGCAAGACTCATTGGCTGCGGCAACAACGAGCGCCTATATCACTTCAATTGAGGCAAAGCTTCAGGCAGCTGTTGCCAAAGATAGCGTTTCGATACTAACCGAAACACTGCGTATTGTTCAGGTCCGTTATGACAATGGCATGGGAGACGCACAAGACGTAGCGTTGAGTAAGTCGGATCTTGCTTCAGCGCGTGAATCGTTAATTACAATAGAGGGGTCTTACCGCGACTCGGTTAGAGCGCTAGAAATTTTGTTAGGCCGCTATCCCAGTGCTGAAACTGAGCTACCTGAAACCCTGCCTGCATTGCCGGCTGCTCCGCCAGTGGGTTTGCCTTCAGAGTTGCTGGAGCGTCGCCCTGATGTAGTGGCCGCCGATCGTCGAGTGGCCGCTGCCTTTAATAACACCGAACAAGCTAAAGCGGCAAGGTTGCCATCGCTGGGCTTGACGGGTTCTTTTGGCGGTTCATCTGATGCGTTGTCTAGCTTGCTGGATCCGGCCAATTTAGCTTGGCAGGCCGGCACTAGTTTGCTGGTCCCCATTTTTGATGGTGGGGCTCGTAAGCAAGAGGTAAAAGTGGCGACGGCTGAACAAGAGCAGGCCTTGGCGGCCTATGGTGCTACGGCTCAAACCGCTTTTGCTGAGGTTGAATCTGCGCTTGATCAAGGCGCTGTTTTGGCAAACCGGAACGTTGAACTAGCAGAAGTGGCTACCGAATCAGCCGAAGCCTTTCGCATTAGTCAGTTGCGTTACAAAGAAGGAGAGGCCGAGCTATTAGATACCTTAACGATTCAGCGTCGTGTCAATGCAGCGAACAGCTCGCTGGCTACTATACAGCGTTTACAATTACAGCAGCGCATCGACCTATACCTTGCTCTAGGTGGTGACTGGGAATCGTAATGCGTTAGTTACCCTGCGGGTCAAGTAGGGTGAATTTGTAAAATAGATATGTTTTCTTCTGCGCACAGCTTTAGTGCGCTTCATAGAGTCTTTTTGGTGAGCTCTGTCCCCGCCTTTCTAGGTTTTTATTTGCGCTCACACCTACGTAGTTTTACTTAGGTGTGCTGGCGCAATCTTATCTGTATTATTCCCAGACATTTAATCCACTGACTGTAAGTTGGCATTACCTTGCGAATAATTTATTGACTGTTAAAAAACGATAAGTCTACGTCGCGGTTTTTAGCGTTGGCCAGTCGGGCCGTTTATTAAAACATCTTTAAAATAATAACTGTGAATGTGTTAAATCGCACATTCATATGGGTCGTTGATATTGTATTTTCCCCTCACGACCATGCATCACCTGCAAGTGCGTTGACTTTTAAAGAGTGAATCAGTTGACCATATGGACTTAATCAAAGTGTCTAGGTATTCAAAAAAAATGAAAAGTTCTTTACAGACTATTAATTGCTTTTGCACGTTATTTTATCGGCCGAATGATTTTTTTAATAAAAGCATCCGGGGCGTTAGAAACCCATTGCGGCTAGCTGCGGGTGTTTTGCTAATGCTGTGCTCGATCGTGCAGGCGCAGCCACTTGAGTTTACCTATGTGATCGAATCCAATACGGCAGTAGCTGGTCGTGTCGTTGGGCGTGTGGTCGGCTTAGAAAATAATACCGATAACCAGGCTGCCACGCAGGTCATTATAGAAAGCTACCCAGCATCGCTTGCGGGTAGCTTTGATAGCAGTGGTGATGTGCTGCAATGGAATGGCTCAAGCCCAGTTAATAATTTTTGCGTCAACGGCGGCGTGATTACGTGTGCCACGTTTAACAATGAGCATGGTGTGGGCGTCTCACAAGACGATAGGTTTGCTTTCAATAGCCAAATTAGCGCCGCACCGTTGGTGAATAACGGTTTATCACTCGATAGTCAAACCAATTTGGCCGGTAACGATTTGGGTTTGGCGGGGGCTAGCTTTGCGCAAAACTATACCGTTAGTGCGCCTGCAAGCATCTGGGTTGATACCTCAGCAGGCACCGATTACCTACTGGCCGACGACGCCTCGGTGCTGGCCACTATTGGTTTTGACTTTTGGTTTTATGGGCAAGCATACAATAGCGTTCACCTTAGTTCTAACGGACATGCTAGCTTTGCTTTGGCATCTACCACCAGCGCCAATACAACCCTGCCGGGGCCGCCAGCCGCGGCTCCTAACGCCGTATTGGCGCCTTTTTGGGATGACTTTAATCCTGCTTCGGCGCCAGGTGCTGTTACCGGCTTGATGGATGGTGTTGCGCCAAATCGCCGCTTTACCGTGACTTGGAACGCGCCATTTGTAGGGGGCACTGATCCGGTTATTTTTCAAATGAGCCTTTATGAAATTGACGGTGCGATTGAGTATCGTTATCAAGACGTGAATGGAGCGGTTCCCACCAACGATGCGGGGCTCAGTGCCAGTATTGGTATTGAGGATGCCAGCGGCAATGTGGGTAAGCAGGTATCGTTAAATTCCGCTTCGCTTACCAATGGCGATCGCGTGCGCTTTGATTGGCTAAACGATAATGATGCTGATGGCCTCACCGATGCGCAAGAGCTGGCGTTGGGCACTGATCCAACTAACCCAGACTCCGATGGCGACGAATTAAATGACGGTGATGAGTTGGCACTGGGTGCTGATCCTTTGCTGGTTGATACCGATGGCGACAGCGTCAGCGATGGCTTAGAGGCGAGTTTGGGTACCAGTCCTACCGACGTTAATGATTCGCCGTTTGAGCAAAGCCGCTTTGCTAGTGATTCGGCTGAACTCACCAATGGGAGCTACTATTCGAAATCGTTAGGTTCAAGTGTCGTGCTTGACGGAGATACTGCGTTAATTGCTGCCGAGTATGGCTTTGGCGGTGCAGTCTATGTATTTACACGTAGTGGCAGCGTCTGGACCGAGCAGCAGAAACTGAGGTCGAGCGATCTTATAGCCTCCTACAGTGACGATTACTTTGGTTCGAGTATGGCCCTGTCGGGTGATACGGCAATCATCGGTGCCCGCAGTAACGATTCAGCAGGGTCGAATGCTGGTGCAGCATATGTTTTTAGCCGCAGCGCTGGCGTGTGGACTGAAACTCAAAAACTGTTGGGTAACGATACAGCGGGCGGTCATCAGTTTGGGCATGCATTGGCGATGGATGGTGATGCGGTTGTTATTGGAGCTGTTGGGTTAGGAGCCGGCTATGTTTTTAATCGCACTGCAGGCATCTGGACTCAACAAGCAAAGGTTGTTGGTGATGATAGCATCGCTGGTGATGGTTTTGGTTCTTCCGTTGCCATCGATGGATCTACCATCGCCATAGCGGCTGGGTATAGTGACAATGGCCGCGGCTCGGTGTATCTGTTTACCGGCACTACTAATAGTTGGAGTCAGCAACAAAAACTCATCAGTAGTTCACCTGGGGTGAACCGTTATTTCGCGAGCGGATTGGCTCTGCAGGGCGATACCTTGATGGTTGGCCAAGTAGGTTCCGAGGGGCATGTTGATCATTTTGTACGTGCTACTGATACGTGGTCGTTACAGGCTACATTAACTGCCAGCGACTCAAGTTCTTCCAGCTTGTTTGGGGGTAACCTAGCTTTGTCGGGAGATACTCTGCTCGTTAGTGCTCAAGGGGATGATACGGTAGTCAATAATGCCGGCTCAGTTTACGTATTTGCATGGGATGGGAGCAGCTGGCTTGAGCAGCAAAAAATCGTCGCCAGCGATGGTCTAGCCGACGACTACTTTGGACGCAGTGTAGCATTGCAAGGTGATGTAGTTCTGGTGGGTGCTTCTGGCGTTGACAATGGCGGAAACACGTTTGCAGGTAAGGCCTATTGGATTAATCGCGATATCGATAACGATGGTTTATTGAATCAGGTAGAAACCGATACGGGTGTTTACGTTGACATGAATGACACGGGCACTAAGGTTTCGAGCAATGATACTGATAGCGATGGCCTGCTCGACGGCTTTGAGGTTGTTTATGGCTTCAATCCATTACTCGGTGGTGAGCAAAATCTTAATAGCGATGCCGACAGCCTAACCAACATACAAGAGCAAGACTTGGGCACTAATCCGAACTTGGCAGATACCGATGCTGACGGATTGAATGACGATATTGAATTCACGGGCACAACCGACCCAACCCACCCTGATACGGATGCCGATGGACTGTTAGACGGTGTAGAGACCAATACCGGTGTTTATATCTCGCCTGCTAATACAGGTACTAATCCAAACAATAACGATAGCGATGGTGACAGCTTCCTTGATGGCTTAGAAGTTACTATTGGCTTTAATCCATTGGTGCCCGATGATCCGCAAGGTGACCCCGATAGTGATGGGTTAACCAGTCAGTTTGAATTGGATTACGGTTTTAACCCGCTGGTAGCTGGCGAGCAGTTGCTGGACTCAGACAATGATGGCCTCAGCAATCTTGAGGAGCAGGGCAATGGTACGCATCCATTAATTTCCGATACCGATGGCGATGGCGTGAGCGACGGTATTGAAGTAGGGCGAGGCAATGATCCTTTGAACGCCACTGACTCACCGTTAGCTCAGGGTAGGAGTGCTAGCGATGCTGCAGCTGCTGCTCAACTAGGTGCCAGCGTTGCAATTGACGGCGATACCGCGGTGATCGGTGCCGTTGCCGATGACGGCGCCGCAGCTAATGCTGGCGCAGTTTACGTCTTTCAGCGCAACGCCAATATATGGCAACAGACGCAGAAAATTACCGCTGCTGATGCGAGTGCCGGTGATGGCTTTGGCGTTAGTGTTGCAATAAGCGGCGACACAATTGTGTTGGGCGCTTATCTTGCCGATGGCGCCGTGACTGACGCAGGCGCAGCTTACGTGTTTACGCGTTCAGGTGGAAACTTTACCCAACAACAAAAAATTATGGCTTATGACACGGCCATAGCCAATGACCAGTTTGGTTATCGGGTAACAATAGACGGTGACACCTTGGCTATAGGGTCAGTGTTAAACGACCATTCGGCTACCGCATTTAATACAGGTGTTGATGCCGGTTCAGTCTATATCTATACACAAACAGGAAGCACTTGGAATTTTCAGGCCAAATTAAAAGCCAGTGATTCAGCAGGTGGTGATCAATTTGGTGCCAGTGTTGCCATTCAAGGCGATGAGGTGCTTATTGGTGCGCCTGATGATGATACCTATGAGGGCGCTAATTCTGGCTCGGTTTATATATTTAGTCGCTTTGGTAGCGCATGGACCGAGCAGCAAAAACTAATCGCCAGTAATGCCGCTGCAGGTGATCAGTTTGGTTTTAGTCTAGCAATGGATGCCGATACTGCAGTGGTTGGGGCAAATACCGACGACGTGGATTCAAGTATTACATTTGTCGGTGGTGATGACGTAGGCTCAGCTTATATTTTTACGCGTACTAGCGGTGTTTGGAGTGAGCAGACGCAGCTGACTGCCAGTGGCGCAGCGAGTGGGCAGTTTGGTTATAGCGTTGCGATTAGTGGCGATGCGGTTATTGTTGGTGCGCCATTCAATGACTTCGCTGGCGCTAACCAGATTGGCGGGGTGTATGTTTTCTTGCGCCAGGATGAATTGTGGAACGAGTTGCCGCGTCTGCTGGCAAGTAATGGTGTTGGGGGCGACCAGTTTGGCTATGCGGTAGCTGCATCGGGTTTAACTGCTTTAGCTGGAGCTAATCTAGCTGATGTAGGCAGTGAAAGCGATGCCGGTTATGTCTATTATTTTGATTTTGACCTCGATGACGATGGCTTATTCAATGGCGTCGAGACAGCTCAAACGGGCACCGATATTTATAATAGCGATACCGATCAGGATGGCCTGTTCGATGGCTTTGAGGTCGCTCAAGGCTTCGACCCGCTGCAGTTCGGTGATGCCAATCTCGACCCTGACGGCGACGGCCTAGATAACTTGCAAGAGCAAACTTTGGGTACCAGTGCAATAAAGGTAGACACCGATGGCGACGGCATTAATGATGATGTTGAGTTTGCACTCATGACAGATCCGCTTGACGCTAACGACTCGCCTCTGGTGCAGAAAAAAACTGCTCAGGGCGCTGCGGACTTTTTTGGAAGTCGAGTTGCCATCGAGGGTGACATAGCAGTAATTTCTGCGCCTAATAATGATGTTGCCGCAGCCAATGCGGGCGCTGTTTATGTCTATCAGCGAACCGGAGTAGTCTGGGCATTACACCAAACACTATTTGCGTCTGATGCTGCAGCCAGCGATGGATTTGGTGACAGCGTTGCTATAAGCAATGCAACAATAGTGGTGGGTGCCGGCAATAATGATGATGATGGTGGTTCTAATTCTGGTTCAGCCTATGTTTTTGTTTTCAGCGAAGTAGTGCAACAGTGGATTGAGCAAGCTAAATTGGTGGCAGCTGATGCGTCAGCCAATGATGTTTTTGGCAGCTCCGTTGCCATTTCAGGTGAGACAATTATTGTTGGAGCGTCAGGTCAGGGTACGCAAGGCAATAATGCAGGTGCTGTTTACGTCTATACACGCAGCGGCAGCGTCTGGACTCAACAAACAAAAATATATGGTAGTGATACGGCCTCTTTTGATTTTTTTGGAACGCAAGTCGCTATTGACGGTGGCACGATAGCAGTGAGCGCAACCGGTGATGATGATGGTGGTTCTTCGAGCGGCGCAGTGTACTTGTTTACCGGCGCTGGCAATAGTTGGAGTCAGCAGCAAAAAGTGGTGAGCAGTAACCCCAGCGTGAATACGTACTTTGGCGGTGGAATTGCCTTGCAAGGCGATACATTTTTAGCAGGGCAGGCCGCATTAACTTCTGGGCAGGTCGATCACTTTGTTCGCAATAACGGTGTTTGGACATTGCAGTCAACTATCACTGCGTCTGACAATAGTCAAAACGCCTATATTGATTATGGAGGCAATATAGCATTTGCAAATGATACATTGCTCGTCAGTGCCGTTGGTATTAGTAATGAAGGCTTGCAAGTAGTCGGTTCTGTTTACGTTTATGCATGGAGCGGCACTGACTGGATTGAGCAACAAAAATTAGCGGGCGCCGACGGTGGACAAATAGGCGATTTTTATGGCGGCAGTGTTGCGGTTTCTAATTCGGATTTTTTAGTGGGCGCTTATGGTGTTAATGATTACAGTGGGTCAGCTTACTTTGTTGTAAATGATGTCGATCAGGATCTGGTTGGCGCGCTTGATGATAACTGCCCAACCGTTGCCAACGCCGATCAGGCCAATGCCGATAGCGATAGTTTAGGTGATGCGTGTGACCTCGATGATGATGCATCACCGGCACAGGGTTATAACTATCTGGATATAACGCCGCCCAGCGAAGCACTGATGCCACAAGTGCTATTTAGCTACGTTCCCCAGGTTGGCTATTTAGGTCCTTATCCACTGTGTTTCACCCTACAAAATAAGCCAGCCTGGGGTTCTTTTAATGCGGCTAGTGGTGAGTTATCGGGCACGCCAGCGAATGACGATGCGATACCGTTGAGTGATATCGTCATTACAGCTACTGAGGTGAGTGTTGCGCCGCTACCGACTGCGCAGGTGTGTACTGGTCTTGAAATTACAGCCGGCCAATCCTTTGCGAGTCAGCCGTTTGCCTTAAATGTTGCTGATACGCGTGCGCCTTCGGTGTTAGCCACGCCGAGTGCCCTTACGAGCACAGGTCCTGTTGCAGTGAGCGTGGCTTGTATCGAATCTATTGGCTCGGGTTGTGCCGAGGTCTATTACGCGTTTGATGAAACGGCTACGACTGCGTCTACGGCCCTGGGTATTGGTGCGCCAGATTTTAATGGCCTAGTCGATATCACAGCTAGTACTACGCTGCATTATATTGCGGTTGACGCAGCAGGTAACGTGAGTGAAGAAGGTACAGCGGTATTCGTCATCGATGAATTCGCACCGACGGTGAATATCGATTCACCGTCAGCCGCTAGTTTGCTGGCTACAGCCCCGTTGATCAGCGGCACGGCGGGTGATGTTGGTGATTCAGGCTTTGACCGAGTGGATATTCGTATGGTTGGCAGTGATGGTAAAGGCCTCAATGCTGCCGGCAGTAATGTTGAAGCTGGGGTTGATGAAGTCGTTACGGTTTGTTCGGGTGAGTGTTCATCATTTAGCTTAAATACGGCATCGTTTGCATTAACCGATAACGCCAACTATAACGTTACGGTGACGGCCTATGACAACGCTGGTAATAGCGCCAGCGATTCTGTCAGCTTCCAGTACTACGGCAGTGCAGCGCAATTTACCACGCTCGATCTTAATTTAAGCTCAAGCAGTATATTGTTTAATGGTGAGCTTGATGTGGCGCTTAAGCTGACAGTGCCGGGTGATACGGGTGCTGATCTAAGCGGCCAAACGGTGAGTGTAACCATTACGCCGCCCGCTGGGTCCTTAACGCCACCTACGGTATTAAGTCGCGACACCAACAGCGATGGGCAGATAACCTTGAGTGCTTTGGGCGATGGTGTCGATGTTAGCTTTAATGAGAAAGGTGCCTGGGCAATTGAGGCCAGTTATAGCGGAGTATTGCAGTACTCTGGATCTAACAGTAGCGCCGAGGCGCTACTGGTGGGTACGTCGGCCGGCTATGCGGTACTCATTCAAGGTAAAGCCCCCACCAGCGAAGGGTTGGACTCGCACAATAAAACGCTCAATCGTGTGTACGATACGCTCAAGCGGCGCAACTTTGCCGACCAAAATATTTTCTACTTCAACTACGATCCTACCCAAGATGTCGACGGTGACGGTGTGCCGGATAATATCTTTGCCGATGGTAAAGGCATTGATGCCGATGTCGATATAGTAGGCAAGGCCGGCATTCAAAACCAAATACAAAATCTGTATTTTGCGATGAACGCCAATCCTGCGCCGCTGTATATTGTCATGATCGATCACGGTAATACCGATGGCACTACCAGTGAGTTCTTGCTCGATAACGCGCTGGATGGCAATGTTAGTATCACGCCGCTGGAGCTCGATAGCTGGCTCGACAGCTTAGAGAGTAACTTAAGTGGCGGCGCTGAGCTTGAACCACGCGTGGTGATTAATGGCTCGTGCTACTCCGGTGGTTTTATTGAGCCGCTCACGGGCATTAATGGTACGGCCTTGGCTTCGCCCAGGGTTGTGATTACCTCTAGCGCCTCCAACGAGGTGAGCTATAAAGGCCCGTTAGAAAGCGACGGCATACGTGTGGGTGAATACTTTATTGAGGAGCTCTTTGAGTCACTCGATCAAGGCGATAGTTTATTGGATGCTTTTACGTTGGCGACCAATAAAACCGAGGTGTTTACGCGTGAGTCAGATAGTACGGCGATTAATGGCGAGTTTTTAGATACTGCGGTACAGCATCCGTTGCTGGAAGATAACAAGGATGGCAATGGCAGTAACGTTATTGAAGATGCCGATACCACCAGTGCGGTTGATGGTAACGTAGCGAAGGGCTTGTTCTTAGGTACTTCGGTGCAATCGGCCACTAACTCGCTGGCCGAGCCTGCGGCGGTGATCCGCACTAGCGATACGATCCTTTTGCCAGCGGGTACCGCGAATCCGCTCGATAGCACGGTCAATTTATTGCTAGAAGCTAACGATAACGCTGAGGTATCAGTTGCGTTTGTTGAGATACGCAGCCCAGCGACGACCTTAGCCGGAGGCGATTTAAGTGGCAGTGGGGCTACCGAGCAGCTAGAGGCCGATGCGCTGGCGCGCATCTTCCTCAATGCGCCGGGCACCAACGGCTGTGCAGCTAATGAGTTTTGTTTGCAAGAGGCGAGCTTCACTACGCCAGGTCAATACGAGTTGTACTACTACGTCGAAGACCAACAAACTGGTGGCGTATCGCCAGCGGCTCGTTCGATTGTGTACAAGCGTAAGGGCGCAGAAGTAGCGCCAGCGGCGTTTGATCTTACCAGCCCTAGCGATGGTGGCGCGGTCAATGTTGAGGCGGCTATATTCCAGTGGCAGAGCAGCAGCGATACCGATGGCGTCAGTTACACGTTGCATTTATGTGAAGATGCCGCCTTAACCGTTAACTGCCGCGTGGTAGAAGAGATCGACTATGCGTTTGCAGCGGTGCAGGGTTTACAGGACGTGACGACTTATTACTGGGCAGTAGAGGCCATTGATAGTTTTGGTGCGGTGACCGAATCGACCAGTACGTTTAGTTTTACCACCGCGTTTGATGGCAACAACATCATTGGTATCGTGGAGGGCTTTGTGCAGTCGAGTGCCGACTTTAGTCTGCTATCAAACCATGCGGTTACGCGTGCCGGCGTGCCGTCGCAATACGTTAGCGCGCAAACCGACGAGGGTGGGGTGTATGTGCTGCTAACGCTGGCCGGCGGTGCGGTATCTATTAATGCGGCAGCGCCTGATTATGAGTCGCAATCTAAAACACTCACCATTCCTGCTGGCGGTGTTGTGCAAAGTAACTTCCAACTCAATGCTATTGTGCCACTTGATACTGACAACGATGGCGACCCCGATGCCACCGACCCGGATGATGACAACGACGGCATGCCGGATGTGTTTGAAGATCAGTATGCGTCTTTAGATCCGCTGGTGGACGATGCCAACGATGATGCAGACAGTGATGGTCTTACAAACCTCGAAGAGTTTTTGTTTGGCTACAACCCCGAAGTGCAAGATAACACTGTTCAGGTGCCGGTACCGTTATGGGCGCTGTGGGGCTTGTTTGGCGTGCTGACGCTGACCGTTTTGCGGCGTAAAAAACAATCTGAGCAGGCATAACGCTCAGGGTTCGGTTTGGCTCGCACGTGAGTTGACCACCTAGCGCGAATTGGCTGCTCGGTCGCCAGGCTGTGCCTTTACAAAAAAAATTGTTTAAATTCATAGTCTTGTATGTGAAATTGCTGTCTAATCGCGGTTGGCAAGTAATCTCAGATTGACACAAAACAGTTCAGGAGTGTGTATTTTTTAACCCGACAATGGTAATCTCAGGCCCTCGAATAGGGAGCTAAATACGCATTTAATCGCACGTTTAGGCTAAAAATAAAAAACACCTTGGGTATTAAAACGCACAGACAATCCAACGTGGTGGGCGCTATGCTTGCGTCGAAATTGCAATGTGCGCGTCGCATGACTCGCTACGCTCTGCGATAGTTTTTATAAAACCTCAAGTAATATTTTTTGCACATTTAAATGCACATAAGAATTGGGAAAGAGTTCTTAGGTATGAAAATAGAAAATTCTTGTATTAAAAGCGCCATCTCTTCGGCCACTCTGCTGGTCTTTTTCTTAAGTGCTCCATTGTTCGCGGCTTCTTATTTGAAAATTGACGGCAGTGTCATTGCCCCTATTCAATCTACATTGGGCGGAGATGCAGATTATTCTGGGGCTAACCTTCAACCGAATTTTGAGTTGGGTCGTGCCCAGCTATATCGGGCTGCACTTGATGAGGCTGACCTCTCTAACTCAAATTTATTCCGCGCGAGCTTTTATGAAGCACGCTTGACTGGAGCAGATTTGAGTGACGCAAACTTAACTGGTGTGGAATTAACCGGGGCAGATTTAGGGCACGTAGATTTAACAGGTGCCAATTTAACCGAAGTTTTTGGGCAGCTAGCGAATAGCACGAACATATCTCTTCCGTTAGGTTATCAAATAGCGAATAACTATATTGTTGGCCCGGGCGTTAACCTTGGTTATTGTTGTTTGAATTATTTTGGTTTGTTAGGGTACAGCGCAGATTTAACAGGAGCTGACTTAAGCGGGCTGGATTTGACAGGTGCAAACTTGTCTCGAGTGTATGGTCAGCTTTCGAATAGCTCGGGTCTTACTCTGCCCAGCGGTTATGCCATCGCAAACAATTATATTTTAGGCCCTGAAGTTACTTTAGTGGGCGCGGATCTTAGCGGCGCGACTATTACAGGCATCAGTTTGGCGGGTGTGCAAGGTCAGTTATCTGATACTGCTGGCTTAACCTTACCCTCAGGGTTTGTGGTTGCAAATAATTATATTATTGGCGCACAAGTTGATGTTGCAAATTTAGACTTAAGTAATACTGACCTTAGCGCGGCTGTTTTAACGGGGTTGCGTGGGCAATTATCTGTCAGCACTAATATCACATTGCCGTCGGGTTATGTGCTGGGCAACAATTATATTATTGGGCCTGATGTGGTTTTGGATGATGCTGACCTGAGTAATGTCGATTTAAGTACGGCAAACTTGGCGGGCGTTAAGGCTAGCCTGAGCGCAAGCACTGGTCTCATTTTGCCGCCTGACTACAGTGTAATTACTACCCCCTTCCAAGACTATATTGTGGGGCCCTATGTTGATTTGAATAACGCTAGCTTCGCGGGTGCGGATTTAAGCGGTGCAGTACTAACGGGTGTGAAAGGTAAATTAGGTTCCTCCAATAATATCATTTTGCCGTCAGGTTACAGCATGGTTAATGGTTATATTGCAGGGCCTGATGTAAATTTAGTGGGCGCTAATTGGGTAGCTGAGAATTTAACGGGTGTAAATTTAGACGGTGCCAATCTGAGCGATGCCCAGCTATCACGAGTTAGTGGGCAGTTGGCGAGCAGTGTGGGCGTAATCTTGTCACCCAGTTATATCATTGCAAACAACTATATTGTTGGGCCAAATGTTGATTTGGCAGGTGCCGACTTAACGAATAGTGATTTGACCGGTGCGGCGCTTAACAACGTGGATCTCACTGAAACATTACTAAATGGCGTGACCGGGCAATTGGCTAGCGCTGTGGGCATTATATTACCGCCGGGATACCTTATCGCGAATAACTATATTGTTGGTGCTGGTGTGGATTTGAGCGGTGCCGACTTAAGTGGGACCAATGTCAGCGGGGCAGATTTTACGGGAGCGATATTAAATGGTACCAACTTGTCCAACGCCGTTTATGATGAAAACACAGCGTTTGATGTTGGGGTTGATCCTAGTGCACTGGGGTTAATTTATGTGCCCTATGACAGCGACAATGATGGACTTCCCGATGCTATTGAAACTAATACGGGGGTTTTTATCAGTACCAATGATACGGGTACCGACCCCAGTAACGATGATACGGATAATGATGGTTTACTAGATGGCTTTGAAGTGCAGTATGGTTTTTCTGCTTTGTTGGGCGGCCAGCAAAACATTGACGCTGATAGCGATGGTCTAAGTAATCTTCAAGAGCAAGATATTGGCACTAACCCTTTGTTATCTGACACTGATGGTGATGGGTATAGCGATGGTGTCGAAGTAGATCTGGGTACCAACCCACTGCTAATTGCGAGCAATCCAGAGCTAACAAAAATAGTCGCTAACGAACCATCCTCTATTGCTTTTGGCTACAGTATCGATGCCTTTGATAACACCTTACTTGTGGGTCAGCCGCTCGGGGGCGGGGCCGCCGTATTCGAGCGGGTCAACAATGTTTGGACGCATCAGCAACAGCTAATGGCAGAGGGGGCCTCGGTGGTTGCGGCTGGCGAAGACCTTGCGTTGGTCGGTAGCCCAGATGGCTCTAGTTCACAGGGAGATGCGTACGTTTTTACACGCAGTGCAGGTATTTGGAGCCAACAGCAGCAGCTTGAGCCTACTAGCGGTTTGGTTAATGCGTATTTTGGCAATGCGCTTGCCCTAGAGGGCAATACGATGATTATTGGCGCCCGAGGAGCGGGTGAAGTTTATGTCTATGAGAAGGTTGGCAGTACGTGGGTACAGCAGCAGGTATTGGTGGCCACTGTCACGAATCCTGAAGACACTGACTTTGGCAATAGCATAGCGCTGTTGGGCGAAACGCTAGTCATTGGTGCGCCGCTAGAAAATACGCAGGATGGCGCAGTTTATATTTATCGGCGTAGTGGCGGACTGTGGGGTTTGCAAGAAAAACTACAGGGCAGTGCCAGCGCTATCGATGGTTTTTTTGGGGTGTCCGTAGCCCTCGATAATAATTTTTTAATAGTGGGATCTCCAGGAGAGGATAGTCAAGAATCCAATAGTGGCGCTGCCTATGTTTTTTCCAGTAATGGCGTCTCGTGGGTCGAGCGTGCAGTATTAAAATCCGATGCTCCTTTGCAGGGTGAGCGATTCGGTAATGGCGTGGCGATTGCTAATAGCTCAGTGGTTATTTCAAATACATATGTTGGCAATTCCCAATTTCAAAGTGCTGACTTAACTGGAGCGGCTTATTTATATACCCAAACAATTAATGGATGGCAGCAACAGCGAAAATTCTCACCCGAGGATTTGCAAGGCGATACGTATTTTTCTGTTGGACTGTGTTTGACCAATAATGCTCTATATGCAGGAGCTCCAGGTTATTCTGCAGAAGGCCTGCCTTTTGTTGGTGCGGTCTATGAATATATATTAGATATTGACAATGATGGCTTAAGTAATATTTTTGAAGAGTCATATGGTTTTAATCCTTACGTAGCCGGTGAAAATAACTTAGATACTGATGGCGATAGTCTCACCAATATAGAAGAGCAGCTTAATGGCACCGATCCTACTAATAGCGATACGGACATAGATGGCTTTTCTGATGGTGTCGAGTTAAGCGTCAATACTAATCCGCTGGATAGTACCGACTCGCCAGCCGAGCGAAAGATAACGGCGAGTGATGCGGCGTTAAATGATGAGTTTGGTGCCGCTGTAGCTCTATCTAACAATACATTGCTAGTGGGTGTGCCGCTTGATGATGGCGGTTTGATCAATAGCATCGATGATTCTGGCGCGGTGTATGTTTACGTGCGTAATACGGAGTCGGTTACTTGGGCGCTACAGGAAAAGTTGCTGGCCGATGATCCTCAGGCGGGTGATCAGTTCGGCTTCAGTGTCGATGTTTTAGGCGACACGGTGATTATTGGTGCGCCAGCAGAAGATGAAGGCGGTGCTGACGCTGGCGCTGTCTATATCTTTACACGCAGTGGCGACACTTGGACTCAGCAAGATAAATTGGTGGCATCAGATGCTTCTGTCGCGGCCAATTTTGGGGTGAGCGTGGCGCTCGACAATAATTCGGTTGTGGTTGGTGCAGACCAAGAGGGCGGGGTCGGTGCAGCCTATGTATTTACTTTAAGTGTCGCTACATGGAGTGAGCAAGCAAAATTAAACGCCAGCGATAATGCTAGCGGTGATCAATTTGGTTTGGCCGTTGATATATCAACAGATACTGTTTTGGTTGGTGCGCCTAAGAGTGATGTAGACGTGGGCGCTGCCTATATTTTTCAACGAAGTGCCGGTATTTGGAGCGAGCAGCAAAAATTGTTATCGAGTGATCTTGTCGCGCCGTTCAACCAGTTTGGTAGCGCTGTATCTATTGCCGATAGCACGGCAGTAGTGAGCGATTTTTATGCCGCAAATCAACTTAATACTAACGGATATGGCGGGGCCGTTTTTGTGTTTACTAATAATGCAGGGCTTTGGAGTGAACAGCAAAAAATTACGGTGCCTACAAGCCCGATAGCGAATATTTTTTCGAATGAGATTGGGGGGGTAGTCCAGATGCCGATAGAGTTTCGACCGCTGGCTAATGAATTTGACTCGTTTGGCTATTCGGTTTCATTGGATGATAATTATCTTGTGGTGGGTGCGCCTTATTACAATTCAGGCAGTGATAGGGCAGGCGCAGCTTTTGTCTTCGATTTTCAAGCCGGACAGTGGGCTCTTGCGAGACAGATAACCGCATCGGATGCATTCGGAGATTCTTATAAAGTGGGGTCAAACCAAATTGAGGCTACTTATAATGGTGATCGTTTTGGCTTTAGCGTAGCCACCAACGATGGCACTGTCATTGCTGGTGCTAATGGCGATGATTTAGTAGATGCTGTAGAAGGTTTTGTGCCAAGTAATGAAGGCTCGGTGTATGCATTTATATTAGACGATGATCAAGATGGTGTGGGTAACCCAATTGATACGTGTTTGGGGCTAACGAGCATTAATCAAACCGATAGCGATGGCGATGGTTTGGGCGATATTTGCGATTTAGATGATGATCTTTCTCCGGCGGCAGGTTTTAACCAGCTTGATATTAAAACTCCGCTACCTGCCACGGTGCAGCCAGGTGAGGTTTATGATTTTACGCCGGATGTTGGTTACGAAGGACCTTTTGCTTTGTGCTATCAGGCGCAAACAATGCCCGCGTGGGTGGTGTTTGATTCTGCCAGCGGACGAATTTTTGGTACGCCCGGCGATAATGATTACGGCGCCAATATCTTTCAGTTTTCGGCGACTGAAGCTTTTGTTGAAACTACCCAAGGCGCAAACTGCTCCATTGTAGCGGTTGTTGGCGGGCAAACTCTTTCAACGGCGCCTTTAACCGTAAGCGTGGGCGATAATGCGCCGCCCTCGGTGGTGGCTTTGTCGTTCGCAACCAGCAGCGGGAATGCTATTCCTGTGCAATTAAGCTGTATTGAAACAGCAGGATCAGGCTGTGCCGAAATCTATTATGCGTTTGATGAAACGGCTACGACTGCGTCTACGGCATTGGGTATTGGTGCGCCAGATTTTAATGGCCTAGTTGATATCACAGCCAGTACGACGCTCCATTATATTGCGGTTGATGCAGTGGGTAACGTGAGTGCTGAAGGCACATTAGCACTCACCATTGATAACGACGCGCCCACCGTTTCGTTAAGTGCGCCGCTCGATGGCAGCCTGCTCGACACCGGCCCCACAGTTACTGGCACGGCGGGTGATGTTGGTGATTCAGGCTTTGACCGAGTGGATATTCGTATGGTTGGCAGTGATGGTAAAGGCCTCAATGCTGCCGGCAGTAATGTTGAAGCTGGGGTTGATGAAGTCGTTACGGTTTGTTCGGGTGAGTGTTCATCATTTAGCTTAAATACGGCATCGTTTGCATTAACCGATAACGCCAACTATAACGTTACGGTGACGGCCTATGACAACGCTGGTAATAGCGCCAGCGATTCTGTCAGCTTCCAGTACTACGGCAGTGCAGCGCAATTTACCACGCTCGATCTTAATTTAAGCTCAAGCAGTATATTGTTTAATGGTGAGCTTGATGTGGCGCTTAAGCTGACAGTGCCGGGTGATACGGGTGCTGATCTAAGCGGCCAAACGGTGAGTGTAACCATTACGCCGCCCGCTGGGTCCTTAACGCCACCTACGGTATTAAGTCGCGACACCAACAGCGATGGGCAGATAACCTTGAGTGCTTTGGGCGATGGTGTCGATGTTAGCTTTAATGAGAAAGGTGCCTGGGCAATTGAGGCCAGTTATAGCGGAGTATTGCAGTACTCTGGATCTAACAGTAGCGCCGAGGCGCTACTGGTGGGTACGTCGGCCGGCTATGCGGTACTCATTCAAGGTAAAGCCCCCACCAGCGAAGGGTTGGACTCGCACAATAAAACGCTCAATCGTGTGTACGATACGCTCAAGCGGCGCAACTTTGCCGACCAAAATATTTTCTACTTCAACTACGATCCTACCCAAGATGTCGACGGTGACGGTGTGCCGGATAATATCTTTGCCGATGGTAAAGGCATTGATGCCGATGTCGATATAGTAGGCAAGGCCGGCATTCAAAACCAAATACAAAATCTGTATTTTGCGATGAACGCCAATCCTGCGCCGCTGTATATTGTCATGATCGATCACGGTAATACCGATGGCACTACCAGTGAGTTCTTGCTCGATAACGCGCTGGATGGCAATGTTAGTATCACGCCGCTGGAGCTCGATAGCTGGCTCGACAGCTTAGAGAGTAACTTAAGTGGCGGCGCTGAGCTTGAACCACGCGTGGTGATTAATGGCTCGTGCTACTCCGGTGGTTTTATTGAGCCGCTCACGGGCATTAATGGTACGGCCTTGGCTTCGCCCAGGGTTGTGATTACCTCTAGCGCCTCCAACGAGGTGAGCTATAAAGGCCCGTTAGAAAGCGACGGCATACGTGTGGGTGAATACTTTATTGAGGAGCTCTTTGAGTCACTCGATCAAGGCGATAGTTTATTGGATGCTTTTACGTTGGCGACCAATAAAACCGAGGTGTTTACGCGTGAGTCAGATAGTACGGCGATTAATGGCGAGTTTTTAGATACTGCGGTACAGCATCCGTTGCTGGAAGATAACAAGGATGGCAATGGCAGTAACGTTATTGAAGATGCCGATACCACCAGTGCGGTTGATGGTAACGTAGCGAAGGGCTTGTTCTTAGGTACTTCGGTGCAATCGGCCACTAACTCGCTGGCCGAGCCTGCGGCGGTGATCCGCACTAGCGATACGATCCTTTTGCCAGCGGGTACCGCGAATCCGCTCGATAGCACGGTCAATTTATTGCTAGAAGCTAACGATAACGCTGAGGTATCAGTTGCGTTTGTTGAGATACGCAGCCCAGCGACGACCTTAGCCGGAGGCGATTTAAGTGGCAGTGGGGCTACCGAGCAGCTAGAGGCCGATGCGCTGGCGCGCATCTTCCTCAATGCGCCGGGCACCAACGGCTGTGCAGCTAATGAGTTTTGTTTGCAAGAGGCGAGCTTCACTACGCCAGGTCAATACGAGTTGTACTACTACGTCGAAGACCAACAAACTGGTGGCGTATCGCCAGCGGCTCGTTCGATTGTGTACAAGCGTAAGGGCGCAGAAGTAGCGCCAGCGGCGTTTGATCTTACCAGCCCTAGCGATGGTGGCGCGGTCAATGTTGAGGCGGCTATATTCCAGTGGCAGAGCAGCAGCGATACCGATGGCGTCAGTTACACGTTGCATTTATGTGAAGATGCCGCCTTAACCGTTAACTGCCGCGTGGTAGAAGAGATCGACTATGCGTTTGCAGCGGTGCAGGGTTTACAGGACGTGACGACTTATTACTGGGCAGTAGAGGCCATTGATAGTTTTGGTGCGGTGACCGAATCGACCAGTACGTTTAGTTTTACCACCGCGTTTGATGGCAACAACATCATTGGTATCGTGGAGGGCTTTGTGCAGTCGAGTGCCGACTTTAGTCTGCTATCAAACCATGCGGTTACGCGTGCCGGCGTGCCGTCGCAATACGTTAGCGCGCAAACCGACGAGGGTGGGGTGTATGTGCTGCTAACGCTGGCCGGCGGTGCGGTATCTATTAATGCGGCAGCGCCTGATTATGAGTCGCAATCTAAAACACTCACCATTCCTGCTGGCGGTGTTGTGCAAAGTAACTTCCAACTCAATGCTATTGTGCCACTTGATACTGACAACGATGGCGACCCCGATGCCACCGACCCGGATGATGACAACGACGGCATGCCGGATGTGTTTGAAGATCAGTATGCGTCTTTAGATCCGCTGGTGGACGATGCCAACGATGATGCAGACAGTGATGGTCTTACAAACCTCGAAGAGTTTTTGTTTGGCTACAACCCCGAAGTGCAAGATAACACTGTTCAGGTGCCGGTACCGTTATGGGCGCTGTGGGGCTTGTTTGGCATGCTGACGCTGACCGTTTTGCGGCAAAGAAAGGTGGTTGTGCGGCGTAATTAAATTAAATTGATGTTATGTGATAAGTCACATTGTCACGGCAGTAGCCGCTAAATATTTTTTTCAATGCGCCAAGCTTTTTGTGCAGGTAGGGTAGTTGAGTGCTCGGCCGGTGCCGCATTGGTGGTATCGAGCAGCACTTCACAGGAGCTAGCCATAGCTTTGACGCGGCCAGGACCACCATTATTGGCAATGGCTTCAACTTAAAGGTTACTTAGCGATCGCCCCAGAGCTCGGTCAGTCGTGCGTCGCGCCCACATCGTGAACGATAAAATTTGTAACGTAGCGGTTTTTTTAAAAAATAATCTTGATGGTATTCTTCCACCGGATAAAAGGCAGAGGCAGCCAGCACAGGCGTGACTATTTTTGCAGTCGCTGCTGCGGTTTGATTTTGAGATGAGTTGGCAAAGCTTTCAGTAATAGCGGCGCGACTTTGCTCAGCAGCGATTTTTTGTTCATCATTGGCAACAAAAATAGCACTTAAATAGCTTGGGCCTCTATCACAAAATTGTCCGCCGGCATCAAACGGATCGACATTGATCCAGAATTTTTCGAGCAGCTGTGTGTAGCTGATAATGCTCGGATCGTAAGTCACTTCTATAGCTTCATAGTGTCCGCTGTGGTCTCCTTTGTAGGTGGGATTAGTGCTGGTGCCGCCGGTAAATCCCGAAACGACATCGCTAACGCCCTCCAACTTTTGATACACAGCCTCCATACACCAAAAGCAGCCGCCAGCGAAAGTGGCCTTAGCGGATGTGGTAGTCGTTACTACCGTGGGAATGCTTGCGGGAGCCAGTGGCTTCACTTCAGCGGCGGTGGTTTGCCCTGCGCTAGGGAGTGAGACTAGCAGGGTCATGAGCGCCGGTAAGGTAAGCGTCAAGATTGACGTGCATCGGATAGAGAAACGATTGAATGATGTGTTGGGCATAGTTTGGTTGGCGCTTATGGTTGTTAAGATTGTATGACTCAGAGCATCAAGGCTCACAGAAGTTCCCGCTTACCAAGAGCCGGTGTTTGCCATCGATGCCCACGGCTCTTGGGCAGGGAGGCGCTCGCCTTTTTGCAGTAGCTCAATGGAGATGCCATCTGGAGAGCGAATAAAAGCCATATGGCCATCACGCGGAGGACGATTGATAATGACACCTTTGTCGATTAATTGCTGGCAGATCGCATATATATCGTCAACAGCATAGGCTAGGTGGCCAAAATTGCGCCCGCCTTCGTACTGGGTTTCGTCCCAGTTATGTGTCAGTTCCACCAATGGTGCCTGTTGTTCGGCTGCGCGCTCAACGTCTCCTGGGGCTGCTAAAAAAATTAGCGAAAAGCGGGCCGCTTCATTATCGTAGCGATTGACCTCAATCAGGCCGAATTTGTGGCAAAAAAAGTCTAGCGCCGCGTCTAAATCGCCAACGCGGATCATTGTGTGAAGGTAGTGCATAATAGTCATTTCCAGAATGAACGGGGATTTTTGCAATGCTATGTCAGTGAGTCTACCGTTTGACTGCGGGCATGACAATGCCACTAAAATAATGATCTTAAGTCCATTGGCCCCTCGAAATACTGGTAGCTAGTCGTTAAGATGCACAGCCCACTTACACTGGCCTAAATTTTATGAACCTGCAAAAATTAAAAATAGCCGAGGCCATGTTTCTTGCTCAATACCCGGGTGGATTTAGCTCTCCTCAAATGGCGGCCGTTCGTAAAAAACATAACGTGGAAAAATTAATTGAATTTGCTCACGAAAGCTTTGCTAAGCGACGTTTTAACGATGCTGAAAAAATAGCGGAAGACATGATTAAACTGGTAAGTCGCTCATCTATGGTGTCGATGTTCGAAAAACCAAAGTTTCGCGACTTCGTGCAAAGGCTCGATATGAACGAAAAGCACTTTTTGGCTAATGCACTAAAGCGGTTATTACACGGCAAACAACAAGCAGGCTTTGAAGGGTTAGTTGACTTATTGCAAACTGAAAAAATTGCCAAGTGGAGCCTGGTTAGTGTTATTCCGGCTTACTACGCCCCAACTACCGAAGTTTTTGTAAAGCCCACTACAGCTAAGGGCGTGATAAAAAATTTCGACGTCGATCAGTTGGAGTATAAACCTCTGCCAACTTGGGCCTTTTATTTGGGCTATCGTGATTTGATCAACACAGCTAAACAGCAGGTCGACAGCAGTTTGTCGCCTTCAAATGCTGCTTTTTCTGGGTTCTTGATGATGGCAATGAAAGACTTGCCTAACTGATTTTCTCTTACAGGCTAATGCGCTATAGACTGTGTTGGCGCAGTTTAGGGAGCTGTCGCTTTAAAGAACTTTCTCTGTTTTATGAGTGCTGCAATGTCGCCATCAACATTGACCTCCCAGCCGGGTTGTTCTTTAGCAATCATTTGATAAGTGGTAGCTGCCGAGATGTGTAAGTTGTCTTCGTTTTTAACAGCGCAATCGAGCAACAACTCATTATCAACTAGATATTTCAATAAGAACTTTTGCGAGGGCTCTACCCGCACGTTGTTGAGTGTTACGAGATCACCGTCAATTTTTGTTGGGTATACAAATACATGGGTATTATCAGGAAACAGCTTACCCATAGCCTCGAGAATGCCGCCTTCAAGCCCCTGATAATAAGCTGGGTCAAACAAGTGATCAAAATCGAGTACGCTCAAAGTAATGGCAAGGGGCTCATGGGTATAGTTACGTAGCCAGTGGCGTAAACTAAAAAATCGAAAGTAATCTGAAATTAATACGCTGTGTCCCTGCGAGTTTAATAGATCAACACGCGCCAAAAAATCAGCGTCTGCGGTCGTGGTGTCTTTATCAAGTTCCGCCATGGTGATTTCAGCCAAACTGACAATGTTTTTTTCATCAATCGACTTGAGCGTGCCAAAAGCACTCCGCCCCGCCTCAAACATGTCAGCATGTACTTTAGTTGGCGGCATGAACGAACCGCGAATAACCATGATGGGGCTTTTGCGCAATATGTTAGCCGGTACTTGAGAGTGGCCTTTTGCATCGAATACTACTGCGCGAGTGCACCAGCTTCTAATGAGTTGTAAATTCATTAAGCGGTTTTCCACATCCGGAAAGGCTTCGCCGTTAAATTCAATAAAATCGACTTCAATGCGTTCCGAGCTCAAATCATCGAGCAAATGCTCGATGAATTCACGCGGACTATGATTGAGGCGAAATGCCCCATGAATCATATTAACGCCTAAAATACCTAACGCTTGTGCTTGCTTTTCGCTGCCGCCGTCGTGCATGCGAGCATGAATAATGATGTTGCTGTAATCACTGTTGGCTTCGCGCTGAAAGCGGATGCCCGCGTGAGCATGGCAGAAATTATCTTGGTCATAACTTTTGGCCGCTACAGTTGCTGCATAGGTAAAAAAAGTACTGGACTCGCCGCGTGATTCGCTGAGTCTGCTGCATAGCAGGGCATATTCATGCGCAAGCATTTGGTCTAAACGGTCACGACTAACATAGCGGCCCACCTTGCCATATATCTGATCGCTAAACTCCATGTCGTAGGCCGACATGGTTTTGGCTACAGTGCCCGCGGCGGCACCTGCGCGAAAAAATTGCCCGGCCACTTCTTGGCCGGCGCCGATTTCGACAATAGTGCCGTAACAACTCGGGTCTAGGTTGATATCTAGCGCTTTTTGTCGAGCGGTGAGGGTGCCTTCGGTATTGGGTTTTAGCATTAAGTGACTTCGGTGTTTGAGCGCGGTTATAGATAGTTGATTTTTATAGTATATATAATTTTTTGTTAGCTGCTGAATACTTGCCCAAAGCAGCCACTTTTGTGCATTTTACTGGTTGAGCTCGGTGTGCTGATGGGTGACAAGGCTCGTTTAAAGCGGGGCAGTGACCGTTATCGTTTAATTTGGACCGGCTTTTACTGCCTGCGTCGACATGTGGCCTGTTGTCAACAGAGAAAACATTGGCAAGCAGTCTATTATCGAGCAAAAAACATGCTAACCGTTTGTTTTTAATGCGGAAAATGGGTTTGCCTTAAGTAATGATACGTATTGACCCGCTCATTGCTGCTTGATATTTTAAGGTTGTGTATCTCCGACACGAAATTTCAGTCCTCCAGGTCTGATTTCCTTGCGGCGTCTGTTCTAGGCGCCGTTTTTTTTGCTTCAATACAGCAGCGGTATTAATTGATTCAGGTAAATGCTCTGTTAACTGAACAGAAGGCCAATAAGTCGGAGCGGGCTATTCTTACGCGCTAAATAATTAACGCTGTAAATAATGAGGTGATTACCATGCTTGCCAAACAATGCAGAAGGTTTTTTTTAGTATTCGTTGCTCTGGGCTTTTGCTTGGGCGCGCAAGCCGATGCGGTGTGGATTGATGTGCGCAGCTCAGCCGAGCATATGATTGACCGCATTGATGGCGATGTGCGCATTTCCTATGACGAGATTGTTGCAAAGGCCGACGCGTTGTTTCCCGATAAGAGTACCGAGATTCGCCTGTATTGTCGCAGTGGTGGCCGAGCGGGTAAGGCGATGACGGCATTGCAAGAAGCGGGGTACACCCATGTGTTTAACATGGGTGGTATTGATGATGCGCGCAGTGCTCGCGGCCTGACTGAACAACCCCTATAGTTTATTCAAATCCTACGTAACGCACAAAATCTTGGTTGTCGGCACGCGTTGAGCGCACATCATTAGCCGCGAAGCTGTCATCGGGATAGCCCATTGCAATACATATCATGATGCTTTCATCATCGGGAATATTGGCATGCTCGTGCACTACATCCGATTGCATAATGCCTTGACCGTTAATTACGCAACCAATGCCGCGCTCCCAGGCTGCCAACACAATGCCGTCGGCTAGCGA